>Ga0247609_10000075_pt1 | contig 133655 bp, 164 predicted proteins | sample 172DNAGHGlowgp2_FD_193487 | JGI IMG/M metagenome (GOLD analysis project Ga0247609, IMG submission 193487) | Sheep rumen microbial communities from Palmerston North, Manawatu-Wanganui, New Zealand - 1728 DNA GHGlow gp2 | ecosystem: Host-associated > Mammals > Digestive system > Stomach > Rumen...
ATAGCACACTTTGTTTTGTTTGTCAAGGGGTTTTTTCATTTTTTTGAAGAGATTTTATTTTACTTACATCAAGTTACGCGCTTGAGAGAGGTTGTTTTCTTTCTCCCCTTGACATGTATTATAATACCACAAAATCCGTCAGAAGTCAATACCTTTTTGTAAAATACTTTTTTAACAATCAGCGCGCCCGGGCAAGTTAGGCAGAACTAATTATCGTTCTGCCTTTTCTCCATCAAGGTACAAAACATCAAAATCAATCCAATCGTGAAAATCAGCATCTACAACATGATAGCCAAGTTCTTCAATCTGTTTACCTAAAGTGTGCATCTTATCCAAAAGAGATTGCGCATAGCCATAAGAAGCAACCTTAATCCGTTCATCAAGTTTTTTTTCTTGCTCATCCAACGCTGCACGAGCAGCGACAATGTTAGCTTTTTCGTTCATCAATTCAATGTAATTCATTAATAAACCTCCTTCAATTAAGCTTCATCTCTGTAGGTTTTAAGAAACTGTGCAAGGTCTCTTAAATCTTCACCATAGAAAGTGGGTTTAGGATAATCAAAGGTAAAGATATCATCCTCTGAAGCTTCTTCTAACTGGTCAAGCAAGTCTGCTACATCACGCAACTTTTTAATCTCTTCATCACTTACCAAAAGTTTTGTTTCAATAGTCATTTTGTTTTTCCTTTCTTGTTTTGATGTATAGAGTATACCACATATTTTAAAATCTGTCAAGAGTTTTTTAATAAATAGTTTTTTAACGAGTGCGTTGCCCGGGCGCTTTACCGCAGTAAAGCGGTAAAGTAATTTTTAATATTGAACATACAATTCTTTATCATTAGCCTCGCCCCGTATTGAAACAATGTCGCTGACTACATTATCTACAGCTCCTGAATAGTTCAGGGTGTCAGCATCAGAACAACATTCTAATAGTTGTGCTTCATTTTTCAGTGAGCCATCTTCTTCAAGTTCACAGAACTCATCAGGCACATCAACATTATAATAATAAGTAATAGAGGCGCAAACAGAAACTTTCATTTTTTTAATTCCTTTCTTGTTTTACGAGATTAAGTCTCATCATCAAAGGTTAATCCTTCTCCTTCATAGGAGTCAGGCGTTGAAAAATTATGTTCTTCATCTTTGCAAATAGAAGTGCAGAATACATCAAAAGGGCAGTCGTGGCAATTAGTCCACATAGGATTTTCTTTGCATCCCTCAATAATAAGTTTCATACCATTTTTAATTTTTTCTTGCCAAACTGTCATTGTTTTTACCTCTCTCTTTCTCTTGATTACAATGAGATTATAGCACAAAAAGAATTACTTGTCAATACCTCAATTATGAATTTTTTGTGAACGCCGCCCGGGCAAATTAGAGTAGACTAACCGCATGGATAAATTAAAACTTCTGCCTGCTGATTATGACAGAAGTGTTTTAATTCTAAATCGCATCATTGTCAAAGATGCGGTAACCTTAATTCAAGTACCATGACCATCATCCTTTCTTTTGGTATCCCTCTATTCAATTTGTATGCGTAAGGTAGCTAATCTTACGCAGAGAATGTTCCTTGGTAAGAAGCTTCCACAAGGTTGGCTGACTGGCGTTGGGTCTGCTCAAGAACGTTGCGCACCCATTCGCAGAGATGACTCTAACAGGCTCAGTCACTTTCTTGCTTTCCCTTGGAACGATTATAGTATAACACAAATCTGAAAAAATGCAAGATGGTAAATTGCACAAAAATGCGGCAATTAAAAGCAGAGTTTTTGTGCAATTAGGATAGGCCAATTATGCGCCCGGCCCCGCTTCAACGATTTAAATCGCTAAAGTGAGTAATGATAAAAAAAGGACACAAACCGTGTCCTTTTTGTCAAGGTGCTTAGGCTTCCTCGTCAGAAGTTTCACAACCCACAGAGTACACAGGGGTTTTACCCTGATACTCACGAATCACACGGCCAGCCTTGCGAAGCTGAGTCAGCAGACCCGTGGCGCTGTGCAGAGTGACGTTCATTTCGTCAGCTACTTCCGCGCAGGTGGACTGGGGATTCTCTTCAAGGAAGGCAACAAGGGCATCGTACTGAGCCTGGCGCTCAAGCTGCGCCTTAGTGGGCTTAGATGAGCGGTTCTGGTTCCGCTTTGCGAGCATTTCAATCTCATGATCGATAAATGCAATCTGATCAGCATCAGTGAGAGCGGAGCGGATAGCAACAAACATTTCGGTTTTAGTCATGGTAAATACCACCTTTCTGGCGTTTAACGAGTGCCACTCAATTAATTTATTTAATCAGAAGAGGTTTTGTTCTCTCTCTTGATTACGTATTTATTATACCACAGTTTTTCTTGGTTGTCAAGAGTTTTTTTATTTTTTTTAAAGATTTTTTTGTTTTTCAGAAGTTCTTCTCTCTCTTGATTACGTGTATAGTATACCAAAAATTTTTTGATTTGTCTATTGACAAAATATATAAAAAATGGGAAATTTTTGAGTATGTTTTTGTGCAAAATGCTCAATAAAAAAATGCGTGACTTTGTTTGTTAAATATCTGGCGGCGCGCCCCGGTCTGAAGCGCGCCGCTCAAAAAATTAGACTGTTTTATTTTTTAAAGCCCCTCTAACAAGCATTAAAGACCAGATACCCGCCCAACAACGGATAATTAGATTAAAAGAAAAAACAACAGTTGGGATTATAGTAATAGCAAAAGCAATCCCAATAGCTGCAATGAATGTTAAAATAATCGCAGCTGCGTAAGCTCCAATAAAATCAGCTACTCTATCTAATTTACTAGACGTAGGCTCTTCAATCGGAGGAGCCGGCGCCGCCATTTCTTCAACTTCAGTTGGATTTTCTAATTCTTGAAAATCACTATCAATCATTGTTGGCAATTTTATCACTCCTTTTGATAATAGTATATCAAAAAATAAAAGTTTTGTCAAATAAAAAACAGGGTTTTCACCCTGTTTTAACAATCAAATAAATAACAACCCTCATAAGGATCAAACCCTATTTCAATATCTAAATCATCGCAATCTCCTGCGTAGGATTCTTCTTCAGTGTCGCCGAAGGTGTTATTCCAACAAGTAGGGCAGATACCAGTGATAAGCAACTCTCGTTCAGAAGCAGAGAGATAAGGGAAAGCATCCTGTGCTGATGCACCATCTTTCCAATCAAGATAGTCCATGTCGTTGACTTCAACTTCATGGCCTTTTCCACAGAACGGGCAATAACTAATAATGTAAACTTCTTTGTAATTAATTTTCATGATTATCAATTCCTTTCTTGATTCTGTAAGTATTATAGCACAAGATTTTTAAGCTGTCAAGAGATTTTTTAAAAATTTTTTATCATTTCTGCGGGCCTTGCGCCTAAAAATTTTTTCCAACTTCTGTTTATTTTTTGTATGAACGCAAGAACAATTCAAATCCCATGCGGTGTAATCTTTACGGGTAGCTTTTTTCATGTAATCCATTTCTTTTACCTCTTGTTCATTTGATGTATTAAGTATAGCATAAAAAATGCGGGGTGTCAATGTTTTTCTTTTGTAACTTTTGCCGCCGGCCGCACTTGTTAATTTTTTATTTATCACTCAGTTACAAAATAAAGACAGAGGTTTACACCTCTGCCTTTTTTGCTCTGTGCTTTGTCAGCTTGAGGGTGTAGTTATTTTCACCAAAGGTGAAGCTGATTTCTGTTTCAGTTTTAACAGATTCTACATTTGCTCCATTCTGTTCAAGAATAGCTTTGCAAAGGGCAAGCAATTCACCTTTTTCAGTGTCAACTTTCCGCTCTTTTGGGGTGTTTTTGCGGGCTTTTTCAGATTTTGCGTACACCTTTTTTTCTTTGATATCTTTCACACGCTCAATCTTGACTTTTGAACCTGGTTCAATGTATTCCCAATCTTCAAAAAACATTCTTGCGGCGGTATCCTCGTCAAGATTAAATTCTTTCATGTTCTTGCGGACTTCTTTCATGTCCTCGTTATTTAATTCATAATACTTGCCCTCGATTTTATACGTCATAGATTATCAACGCCTTTCTTTTTTTGATAATTTATTATAACATATTTTTTGCAAAAAGTCAATGTTTTTTTTTGTAATTTTTTGATTTTCTTTTGTAACCGAGTGATAAAAATTTAACAAAGGGCGCGACCGGGCTAAAAAGGGCAAATTGTGATCAATCTGACCACAATTTGCCGTTAATTTCTGGGTTTTGCTGAATTAAATACTCAAAAATCGCTCTTTCTATTTTAACGTCCTCAAGTCCTGTGTGAGATTCTACAAAATCGTTATTTTTTGTTAACCATTTATAAATAATTTCTGCGGTGTAACGTCTGCAACCTCTTGCAGTTAAATATTCATTTTCATAGCAAAATTCTGAATAATCATCATTATTTTTCAGAATTTCCCTTGCCATTTTTAGGGTGTCCCACCATTCTACACCATAGGGCAAAAAGTAACGATTTTTAGAGGAGGTGATGTAACGCTGTGTAGTATTTAACGATTTATTATCAAAACGGGCATTGTGAGCGCATACAATAGAAACACCAAATTTTTTGAAATCCTCTTGAATTTCTTTTTTGATATTTTTCCATCTTTTCAAAATGCGCTTCCCGCTCTTGATATCTTCCCAATAGGCAGGGATTTTTTCAGCGAAATAGGCGCTTGCCATTAAATCTTTATCAAGAAAAACATCCGCATTCACGAAAGATTTTTCACAAAGTAAACCATCTTCAAGAGTGAAAATCTGATAACCCACATCGTAAACAATGGGGCAGTCAATATCATTTGTGGTTTCAGTGTCGAGCATGGAGACTACAGTGTTTTTGTCAATCATTTTTTATTCCTTTCTTTTGAGGGGTGTAACTTCTTTTCCCTCTCAACGTAGAATAGTATAACACACTAACCCCAATTTGTCAATGACTTTTTTTTGTAACCTTCAGATATTTTTTTAACAATCGGGCGCCCGGGCGCAGCCTTCACGATTTAAATCGCTAAAGTGTGCAGTTATTAAAAAACAGGGGAGATAATCCCCTGTAGTTGCTTAGGCTTCAGCCTCACCCTCATCACCGAGAGAGTAAACGGGAGTCTTTTTGTCGTACTCACGCATAACCTTGTGGTTCTTGCGGAGCTGAGTCAGCAGACCCGTTGCGGAGTGGAGCGTTGCTCCAATTTCATCAGCAACCTGTGCGCAGGTTGCACGAGGATTTTCCTCAAGAAAAGCAAGGATCTGAGCCTTGATTGCTTCTTTCTCAAGCTGGGCTTTGGTGGGCTTGCTGGAACGATTGGTGTTGCGCTTGTCGAGGAGCTCAATTTCGTGGTTGATGAACTCTACCATTTCAGCATTTGCGGCGACCTCTGCAACATTAGCGATAGCAACAAACATCTCTTTCTTAGTCATAGTAATACATCCTTTCTGACTGATCTTGGGAGTCACCCATAATTTAATTTATTTATCAAGGAGGTTTTCTCTCTCTTGATTACGTATTTATTATAGCAGATTTTTTGCTGTTTGTCAATGACTTTCTTTTGAAATTTTTTGTCATTTTCTTGTAACTTTTGCTTCTGCTATCAATCGGTTGGTTTGGTTTTTTGTTTTCCTCTCTCAACCTTACGAGAAGATTATACCAAAAATTTTTTGATTTGTCTATTGGCAAAATGCACAAATTTCGGGAAATTTAAAGGGTGATTTTTGTGTAAAATTTCCACTTGACAAATCTGCGGCACCTGTGGTATAATAGAATTTCGCGCGGCCCCGACCGGCCGCGCGCCACCGAATGAATAATATTCAATTTTTGACCCCGCACATGAATAAAAATGCATAAAGGAAATGCTCAACTTTCGTTGAGCAGTTCAGTGAGGATTTCTAAAATTTTATCAACATTTTCAGCTTTACCAATCCATTTTTCACGGTTGGGTTTTTCATCGTCAAAAAGTAAGCCAGAGGGAAAATCAACTACAGTTTGTTTTGGTGTCCCATAGGGAACGATTTTAATTTCATCAAAGTTTACAGCGGAAAGATGTTTTTTTAACCAAGCTTTCTTAGCGGCTGTAACTTTTTCGCCATATGTAGCGGAACCACTTTTTGACAGCCAAGAAATAATCCCGATATGATATCCTGCAAGCTGAAGCATGTTAAGCAAATAACCAAGTTTCCGCATATTTACAAGAGGTTTTGCCTCTCTATAGGGTTTTGTTTTTTCATTCATAAGGCTATCAAGCCAATTATTCACGCCATAAAGGTCAGCAATTGTACCATCCATATCAAAATAAATTGCTTTGTACATTTTTTATTCCTTTCTTTCTTTTGTGGCTTTATTATATCAAATTTTTTTGAATTTGTCTATTGGCATTTTGCACAAAATTTTTGCGGCCCGGCTGCAGGTTTTAGACCTTATAGGGCTGAATTATTCAGCCCTCTCATCCAGCCATGCTCTCATGATTCCACTTTCTTTTTTGAATCTGATAACTTTTCTGTCTTTGGTGAAAGTTGCCCATGCATCCATAAAGCTTTCAAACTCTTCACGGTTCATATAATAGGCAATCACTTCATCATCAATCACTGTAACCCATACCCATGCGGAAGAGTGGCAAGTGGCAAAATAGTGAGCCTTGAAGCTGTTAAAATCATAACCAAGGGGTTTATTAACCAAAGTTGCATTAGACGACTTTACGCTCATATTGAGTTCCGGAATATCGTCTGTTGTGTCATATGCACCACAAGCATCTTTGACAGCCATATAACCAAGTGCTGCTTTGAGCTCAATTTCACAAAGTTCGCCACGGTTAGTCCAATTTTCGCCACCATTCAGGCTATAAGGCGCGCCTTTATGATTAGGGTCGAAGATGTAAGCTTTGGAAACGCTGTAAACTGCTTTTTTCATTGGTGTTAACCTCTCTCTTTAGTATGGTTGTATTATAGCACAAAAGCCGGCGCGTGTCAACTACTAAAGTTGATTATTTTGAAAAAATTTTTCGTCAAAATGCACAAAATTTTCTTTGTGCAGATTATACAAAAATATTTTCAGCGAAATGCACAAAAATGTGTTACCATTTTGTAACTGTGTGATAGTTATTTAATTAACAAACTTCAGTACTTTAAATCGCTAAAGTGTGATAGTTATTTAATTAACGAGCGCTTTACCACTTTAAATCATTAAAGTGTGTTAGTTATTTAATTAACAGACTTTCGGGATTTAGTGCGTTAGCACTTTAGTGTGATAAAGCGTTAAAAAATTAGCAGGAGTAGTTAGATTATGTAAACTCGGGCCGCAGCGCCAGAACGCGGCCCGCGAAAAACAATACTGAGGAAGCTTCCGCCTCCTCAGTTCATGTGCTCTATAACCTCTCCTGTGACTGGATCCCAAATAGCTGCGTTATCTGCGCCAAGCATTTCACATAATTCACACGCTTTTTTATAAGCTTCATAAGCTGCTTCACAACCACTTATTACCCATGACTGCCAACCTTTAAGCTCTGTGAAAATACCAATTTCAAACATTTTTTTAATTCCTTTCTTTTCCTTTTGTGATTATAGTATAGCAGATAATCCACCAGTTGTCAAGAACTTTTTTTCAAAAAAGGGAACTTTTTTTGAAGTTCTCTTTTACTTTTCAATAGTCCCAATTAATTCCCAACCGCCAAATTTAGGAAGCCAATCAACAGGCATTTCATAGACTTCATTGGTATAAGTGGATTTCCACAGATTGTATTTTTCCATTTTTTTATTTCCTTTCTTTTTCTTTTGTGATTATAGTATAGCACAAATAGCCGGATTTGTCAATACTTTTTTTGAGAAAAATTATAAAAAGTTGAAATTTTTTTAGCTTCTTTTTTTTGTGGCTTTAAATAAAATGATAATTTGTAAAATGCTAAAAGCATGAAGACGATCAACAGTAAATAGCTTAATGGATTTTCCATTATTTTTATCTCTCTTTCATCGGTTTCATTATAAACAGTTTAACATAATTTGGTTGTTTTGTCAAGTGCTTATTTTGGGAATGAGTATTTAATCGTGGGTTGATAAAATCTCAACAAAAAACTTTGACGCTTTAATTCGCTAAAGTGCAACGGTCAGTAGTGGTTGTGCGCGGAAGCCGGCGACAAAGCTAAAAAAGGCGCGAGCCTGTGCGCCCGCGCCTTAGTGTAGAATAGTTTGTTTTGTCCATGTGTGAAAAATATCTTTCATGATTTGAATTTGCAAGATAGTGTTTTCATCTATTGTTTCAGTAAAGGACTCAACTTCATGAGTAGTAAACCAGTGTAAAGCAAACCCGATTGCTAACACACAAACAACAATAGATAAAATAATTGAAGCGATACAAACTACAACAAAAATAATAGGGAAAATCTTTTCAAGAGCTTTCATAATTAGCAACTCCTTTTGTATTTGATAGGTATAGTATACCACAGGGAGCACTCCCTGTCAACCCCTTAGTGCATGAATAGTAATAAATATTCTTTTAACAATTAATTTATTAATAAATAAACAATAAATAATTATTATTATTTATCTTTTATTTGTTTGTTGGTTTGGTTTGAGCCATTGGCTTGGCTCGATGGCCGGTCTTAGCCCTGACTTAGGGTAAAGAGATTGCCTTTATTTTGGTGCTAATTTAGTAATTATTTTTATTTTATTTTTAACTTTTTTGTTACCGGTTTGAGATTTTAATTGAGAAAAAGTTCACAAAAAATTTCCTTGTAATGTCAGATAAAGACTTTAACAAATTTTTATTTTAACAAACCCACACTTGAAAATGTCTGTGTAAATTTTTGTTACAGATTTGTCATAATTATGAGAATAAGTGGATTGAGCTTTTTCGCGTTATTCCACTGTCATTTTTTCGTAACAGGTTGTAACTATTTGTAACTCGGCGCGCCTCGATTGGAAACGCGCCGAGGCATCAACTAAATTAAATTCAGCTACTGGCTACCAACTTCCGAATTTAGAATTAAATTTTATTTAATTAAAATCAAATGTAATTTATTTTGTGGCCGGTAAGTTTTTACGCAGGAGATTTTACCAAGGCCCTGTACATCGAGAGTGTTTTGAAAATTTTTTGCCCAGGTACGTGACGTACTAATTACTAAACCCGGGGGTATATTTATGGGAAAAAATTTTTTATTTTTTTGAATTGAAATGCGCCACCGCATTTCTCCCTCCAAAAAATATTTTCAGATTAAAAAACGAAGAATATTTTCAGATTAAAAGACGAAAATTTATTCGTTGCAGACCCCATAAAAATCAGCCATACAACTCTTTGCTAGCCTTTCATACCCTTGATATTTCCAACCCATTTTCTTATAATAAAACTCGCATCCATCTTCAAAAGCAGCTTCCGCCCAAAAAGGTACTTTTACATAAAAAAAGCCTAACGGCGCCTTTTCTTCAATCTGCTGACATAATCTCATAACTCTAGTACAAAAAAGGGAAAAATCAACTAACCAAAATGGCAGCATTTTTTCATAAGAATATTCAATACAGTCCCAAAAGGCTCCGCTTTCATCTTCAGTATCACCAAACACTGCATATTTACTGCGCGGGAACCCCTGCCGCAAACAAAGAAAACTGCGCGCGGGAGCTAGCCTAAAAAGACATTCAGTAATCAATCGCGCAAACTCAACTTTGTCTATCTCGCCCCCGCTCCAATCTTCTGGATACATAATCTCCGCGATCTCGCACCCTTCATTTGCAAGGATCTGCGCCCGCTCTTCAGGCTCTAAGCTTTCAATTACTTCTTTTGCAAAATCAATTATTTCATTCATTTTCACCCACTACCTCAAACATACAATTTTCACAATTTGGCTGTTCACAGTAGTGGCCATCGCGCGGGCACAGCTGATTTTTTACTTGCGGCCGCTTAATTCTATATCTTCCATCTAATTTATCATGTCCTGGTTCATCAGGATTCAAATATTTATTCATCATAAACCTCCTCTACTTCCTCATAATCCTCACTTAAATCATAATTACTAACTATCAATGCGGCGGTCGCTTCCCCGGCCGCAGACCCGGTAACAGCAAAACTGGCCAACTCATAACCAGGCCAAAAACTTTCATGTTCTCGAATCATGAACAGCAAATCTTCTGGGTCGCCGCCCGCCAATTCAATAGTTAACTTAACTTTAATATCTTGCGGTATTTTCATCTATTGATACCTCCTCAATTATTATTTTTATTATAACAAACTTTTTGTATTTTGTCAATAAAAGTTGACAAACGGAAAAATTTAGACTATAATTAACTTTAGTGATAAGGAGGGTTGTATGGACGACTTAAAATTAGATTATACAATACAAGATCCTCAAGAGCGGAATGAGCTAGTCAAAAAAATCGTTGACCAAACACCCGACGAAGAATTAACTCCAAAATTTTTAGAACATCTTGCGGATTATCTTATTTTTGCAATGGATAAAGAAGAGCGGCGGCAGCGCCATATTCTTACAGACAATAGAATGGTGACTGTCAATAGGCGCGAAACCTCTTTTGAAGGATTAATTGCAAAATTTGAAAATGGAGAAGATGGTATTTATGGTTTAATTACCGAAGATAAAAATATAATTTTTACACCAAAAATTTCTATTACTGATACAGATGTAGACACTGTTCCTGGGCTGCGGGAGCTGCGGGAGTCAATAGAACAATTAGAAGAAGCATTTAAAACTGCGGAAGGTAAGCAAAAATACCTTCTCAAACGGACAATTATAGAACAGCGCAAGCAACAATATATGCTTAAAAGCTCTTATTACCAACCAATTAATCCTACTAATATAACGCGCGGGATGCAAGAAGTGGCTCTGGATGAGGCTATAACATTGGACGCGGATGGCGCCATTAGTATTAAAGGATTTTCTCTATTGAATCCAGATCATATTTCAGCAGTGCTATGTAATTATTCTAAAATTAAAGAAGAAGTTTGGGATAAATTTAATAGTGATGCGTATTATATGATTATCGACTTAGAACGGTTGGTTGATTCAGTATTAGAAAAAGACTACCCAATCTACTATGATTTGGTTATATATAAAATAGATGGCAAAACAAATGATGAAATACAGCAATTACTATTTGAATCTTATGGAGTGAAATATTCGGCGGAGTATCTTAGCTCTTTATGGCGGAAAAAAATACCTAAAATTCTGGCGGAGGCCGCACAAAAAGATTGGCTTTATTGGCATTTTACTTTTGAAGTACGCGGCGGTTGGAAAAAATGTTCAAGATGTGGGCAGATTAAGCCAGCGCATAATTTCTTTTTTTCTAAAAATAGTACAAGTAAAGATCATTTCTATTCAATCTGTAAGTGTTGCAGAAATAAAAAGAAGAAGGAGTGATTGAATGTTAGGACAGTTACCTAATGAAAATGGGCAATGCTTTTGCGAAAAAGAAGGTAAGTGGGCGCGGGAAGTAAATTTTTATACCTATAAAGATGGTAGCAAAAGTAAAATGTGCAAATATTGTTTAACTATGCACATTGACAATTATGATGAGAAAACCTTTTTATGGTTATTACAAGAATTTGATGTTCCTTGGATTCCAGGTGAATGGAATAGCGTTAGAGATAAAGCCTTTGCAAAAGATCCTAAAAAAATGAATGGCACATCAGTATTTGGTAAATATTTATCAAAGATGAAGTTAAAACAATGGAATCAATATGGATGGGCGGATACTGATAGATTAGCTAAATTAGAAGCTGAGAAAACGCGGGCGCGTGATAATGATTATGAAGAATATCGAGTAAAAACTGAGGCGGAGCTTAAAGAAAAATTGGCGGCGGGTGAAATTTCTGAAGCGGAATACAAGACTTTGATGCCGACTCCAATACAACATCAAGATCTAGTGGCCACCCCCACATCCTCCGCAGAGTTATATAGCGGCGCAAGTTTCCCCGAGGATAATTTTATTAAAGTAGATTTACCTGATCCAACAGATCAGCTTACTGTTGAAGATAAAACATATCTTGTAATGAAATGGGGTAAGATGTACACTGCGGACGAACTTCTTGCTCTTGAACAAGATTATAATAAAATGATGGATTCATTCGATATTCAAGATGCTGATACTAAAAATGCTTTGATTATTATTTGTAAACTTACTCTTAAAACTAATCAAGCTCTTGATTCTGGCGATTATGATGGATTTACTAAATTAAGCAGAGAGTTAGGAAATCAACGTAAACTTGCTAATTTTGCGGCGTCTCAACGTAAAAAGGATCAGAAAGATGCAGATTTTGTTGATTCTATTGGCGAGATTGTTGCTTATTGCGAGCGGACGGGTGGAGAGATACCTAGATTAGAAATTAATGAACCTTTAGATAAAGTGGATATTATTATCCAAGATTTGAAAGATTATAATAAAGCGTTAATATATCAAGACACTGCATTAGCACAACAAATTGAAGATTATCTGAAAAAGCGCGAAATTCTTGAGCAGCAAAAGAAAGATAGAGAAGCAGCAAAGGCTCAAGGATATGATGAATATCAAGTGACTGATGAAGATATAGCAGATTATGAAGAACATGTGCGGCAGCTGCAGGAAGAAGACGCGGCGACCCAGGCTGAGGAGGATGAGTAAGGATGGCACTTGCTGAATTATTAGCCCTATCTCAAGATCGTAATACTAAACAAGGGGTGTCCGAGGAAAGGCTTGCCGCACAAGTGCCAGCTTTACGAAAGCTGATTGCCTTTTGGCGTGAATACCCCGATTTATTTGTTGATTATATAAAAGGCCCTAATTCTACATTTAAATTTTATTTTTACCAACGGATATTTTTAAGAGTAGTTATGCGGCATCGATATGTTTATGCTACTTTCCCTCGTGCATATTCTAAATCTTTTCTCAGTATGATGGCTTTAATGTTGCGGTGTATATTATTTCCTGGAGTTGAAATGTTTGTAACAACAGGCGGTAAGGAACAGGCAGCTAGTATTACTGTAGCAAAAATTGAAGAGATTTGTCGGTTAATTCCAGTTCTTAGTCAAGAAATTATCTGGGCGCGCGGCGTTGGCAAAAAAACTAAAGATGATGTAGAATATGTTTTTAAAAATAAGTCTAAAATTAATATTTTAGCAGCTAGGGAAAGTTCTAGAGGTCAGCGTCGTACAGGTGGAATAATGGAAGAGTGTGTTTTAATAGATGGGGATATACTCAATAACGTTATTATTCCTACAACTAACGTTGATAGATTGCTTCCTGATGGTTCGCGCCATCCAGAAGAAGTTGTAAATAAAAGCCAGGTATATATTACTACTGCAGGTTGGAAAAATAGTTTTGCTTTTGATAAGCTTATTGAGCTATTAGTTCAAAGTATTATTGAGCCAAATCAAACTATGGTAATGGGTGGAAGTTATGAGACTCCTGTTGCTGAAGGTCTGTTGAATGAAGATTTTGTTGACCAATTAAAGATTAGTGGTACTTTTAATGAGGAGTCTTTTGATCGAGAATATAGAAGTATTTGGAGCGGTGATGCTCAAAATGCGTTTTATTCAGCAGAAAAATTTGATAAATATCGTATTTTAAATGTTCCAGAATATGCGCCTACTGGTAGGAGTAATAAGAGTGCATATTATGTTTTGGGCGTTGACGTTGGTCGTATTGGGTGTAATACTGAAGTTTCTGTGTTTAAGGTTACGCCGCAGCCCAAGGGAGCCGCTCTTAAAAGTTTAGTTAATCTTTTTACTTATGTGGCAGAAGATTTTGAAATGCAAGCTATTAATTTAAAACGGTTATTTTATAAATATAACGCGCGAATTATTGCAATCGACGCCAATGGTTTAGGTATTGGTTTAATTGACTTTATGACCAAAGCTCAAGTAGATCCAGAGAATGGAGATATTTTACCTCCTTTTGGGGTTGCGGATGGTACAAATGAGGATATTAAAAATCAATATAGAAAGATTCGTGGAGACGTAATTGAACATGATGCTATGTACTTAATTAAAGCAAATGCTCCAATTAACACAGAAATGTACACATACGCGCAGACTCAATTGTCAAGTGGGCGGATTCAGTTTTTAATCGATGAAGCGACTGCAAAAACTAAATTAATGGCAACGAAAAAAGGTCAGAATATGACGCCGGAGCAACGTAATGATGAATTGAGACCGTTTGTTCTAACAACAGCTCTGAAAGCTCAACTTTTGAATCTTGTACAGGAAAATGAAGGCGTGAACATAATTTTGAAGCAATGTAGTAGAGGAATTCCGAAAGATAAATTTTCTGCTTTTATTTATGGTCTTTATTGGATTAAGAAAGAAGAAGAACGGTTGAGGAATAGAAAAAATAAAGGCAATTTAAAAGACTTAATGTTATTTAATTAAAAAATTTTTAATACACTGGGCATTTTTTGGAAACTTCTTTATTGGGTTTTTAAAATATAAACAGTGAAGAAAGAAGGGTCAAAATTGAGAGCATCAAGAGGCGAAATAAAAATAGAAGACATACTACGTTCTGCGGGATTGGATTTTGTAGAAGAGTATTCTTTTGATGATTTAGTCAGTTCTACTGGACGCCCGCTACGTTTTGACTTTTGTGTCTTTGATGATAATGGGGATATTGATTTTCTTATTGAATATCAAGGTATCCAACACTATGAACCTAAATCAAAATTTGGTGGGTATGATGGATTAAGGAAACAGCAGTTTAATGATATGAAGAAACGAGAATATTGTAAACAGCATGGCTATAAATTAATTGCAATCCCTTATGTTGATGAAGGTCGTATAGATTATGATTATATAATAAATCTTGCTTATAATTAAATTTGACGAAGCGAAATTTTTGTGTTATAATAATCTAAGAATAAAAGAGGTGTTATCTTGGTAAATAGAATGGAAGAAATCAAGCGCAAAGGTTTTACAATGCCTTTTGCGGATAGCACCCCTGATGTATTAGATCTGAAGCAGGTACATGATTTTTCTAAAATCAAAGTCGGAGCAAAAATTTTAGAAGATGCTGTTATCGACGTTGGTAATTATAAAAAAGTTAATCCTAGATTCGGTGATAAACTTACTGTATTAAAAGCGATTAATCAATATGATCTTTCTCAATTAAGAGAAATATCAAATTTCTTTTATAAAACCAGCGGGATTTATAATAGACTGTGTAGATATATGGCATACCTTTACCGGTATGATTGGTTTATTACTCCATATATTAATGGTGGTATTTTCCCAGAAGAAACTTTGAAACAAACTCAACAAGATAGTATTTTAAAAAACTTCTTCCAAATTTTAAAATATTTAGATGAGTTTGAAGCAAAAAGATTTTTTGGGGAAGTTGCTTTAAAGGTAGTTAAGAATGGAAGTTATTATGGATATATTATTCCTAAAGGAACTACTGTAGCAGTACAGGAGCTGCCTCCACAATATTGTAGATCTAGATTTCGTGTAAATAATAGACCTGCCGTTGAATTTAATATGTCATTTTTTGATGCTTTATATCCCGATTCTGAAATGAGGGCAAAAGTTTTAAATTTATTCCCACCAGAATTTAAAAAAGGATATAAGGCATATAAAGATGGCAAATTAAAACCTTCTTTTTCAGGTGATACATCTGGTTGGTATCTATTAGATACTAGAAGTGTTATAAAATTTAATATCAATGGGGAAGACTTCCCGCCATTTATTTCAGTTATTCCTGCAATTATTGATTTAGATCAAGCGCAGGACTTAGACAGAAAGCGAATGGCGCAAAAATTATTAAGAGTTTTAATCCAGAAAATGCCAATCGATAAGAATGGTGATTTAGTTTTTGATATTGATGAAGCACAAACATTGCATAATAATGCAGTAAGGATGTTAAGCAAAGCGATTGGTATTGATGTTCTTACTACTTTTGCGGATGTTGATGTAGCTGATATGTCAGATAAAAGTAATACTACACAAACTGATGATTTAATTCGAGTTGAACGTCAGATTTATAATGAAGCTGGCGTTTCTCAAATGCAGTTTAATAGTGATAGTAATACTGCTCTTAATAATTCTATTTTGAATGATGAAGCTAGTATGTATAATTTAATACAACAGTTTGAATCATTCCTTAATCTTTTGATCGAACCCTATAATAAGTCACCTAAAAAGTGTTATTATAAGGCTCAGATATTAACTACTACAATTTACAATTACAAAGAGATGGCTAAGCTCTATAAAGAGCAAACCCAAATGGGTTATTCTAAGATGCTTCCGCAAATTGCATTGGGCCAGTCTCAAAGTTCGATATTAGCAAATGCCTACTTTGAAAATGATGTCCTTGATCTCGTCAGTGTATTTGTTCCTCCACTTACATCAAATACTATGAACGCTGATGCATTAGCTCAAAGAAAAAGAGCAAAGCAAGGTACTCCCTCGGAGTCAGACGAGGTAGGGCGCCCAGAGAAAGAGGATAGTGAGAAATCAGATAAGACAATAGCTAATAGAGAATCAATGTAATAAGGGAGAAACAAAATGAGTTTACCATATAAATCTGTTGCTACTATTGATTCTCCCGAATTTATAAACTTGCAGCCATTAGATATTAATCCTTTAATGTCTAAATGTGAAATTAAAGTTTTTTATTTAGGGGAAAATAGAAATCAAAGTTTTATTTCTAAAGATGTTGCTTTAGAAATGGCGAAAACTTTGCGTGGAGCGCCGATTGTAGGGTATTTTAAAGAAGATAAAGATGATTTCTTAGACCATGGAAATCAAATAATTATGGATGGCGATGGAATTCATTTTAATAATCTTACTAGACCTTATGGTTTTGTTGCTCCTAATGCAGAAGTTTGGTTTCAAAAATTTAAAGATACTGACGCTTTTGGTAATGAAATTGAGCGGGAGTATCTTATGACGACCGGCTATCTCTGGACTGGTCAATATGAAGAGGCCCAGCAAATCATTGATGAAGGGAAGCCGCAATCAATGGAATTAGATGAATCCACTTTAGATGGCCGCTGGGCAAGTAATTATAAGAATGGCATGGAATTTTTCATTATTAATGACGCAGTAATCTCAAAGCTTTGTATTTTAGGAGATTCTGTTGAGCCATGCTTTGAAGGAGCTTCAATTACAGCTCCTGCACAACAATATACTCTTGATGATGGATTCAAAAAGAGTTTATTTAAAATGATGAAAGAATTAGAATTTGCATTGAAAGGAGACAACGTAGTGGAAGAAAATCAAGTAATTGATACCGAAATGACTCCTGAAGCTGAAGTTCAGTTTGAAGAAGAGAGTCAAATCGAAGAAGCTGGCGTAGTCGAAGATCAAGATCATATTGAAGATGCATCTAATTCAACTGATTTTGCTAAAGATGAAGATGAAGAGCAGCAAGAGCAAGAAGAAGAAGTTGACGCATCTGAAGATGAAGCAAATGATGATGAAAAAGAAAAGAATGTTCAGCATAGCCTTCATACTGATGAAGAGTATGCAGAACTCGAAAATAAATATCAGTTATTAAATGACCAGTATGAAGCTCTTCAGCAAGAAAATGAAGCTTTAACTAATTTTAAGAACAATGTTGAAGATCAACAAAAAGATGAGTTAATTGCTAAATTCTATATGCTTTCTGATGAAGATAAAGCTGATGTCATTGCAAATAAACGTCAATATTCTTTAGAAGATATTGAAAGTAAATTAGCTGTTATTTGTTACCGCAAAAAGATTAATTTTGTGACAGATGCTTCTTCAAATCACGAAGAGGAAATTACTACATTTAATATGAGTGATTCTATGGATGATTCAACCCCCGATTGGGTTAAAATGGTTGAAGAAAACCAGAAGAAATTATAATAGGAGGATTGTCTGATATGGCAACAGCAATTGATAGAGTCGGTTATGGTCAAGTTGAACCTAATCATCTTTCAGCTCAAAAGACTGGTCAAATTTACGCACAACTTCCTGCTATGAGCGATGCTACTACTGCAATTACTCATCTTGAGCAAGGCCAGTTTCTTAAATATAATTATGCCGCAGGACGTGCTTCTTTAGATGGCGATGGCGAGTGGATGCTCGTCTATTGCGAAGAGAAGCTTTATGATCCACGGCGTCAAATGCATAAAGACTTTTGCTTAGAAGTTGCACCTACAAGGAACTTAAACACTGTACCTGTAACTGCACAGGGCTTCGGTGAGCAAGGGTACATTTATCCACGTCTTTTAAAAACCAATATTGGTGATATTTATACAACTAATACTTTTGCAGGTCCTGCTGCAGGTCCTGATGCCGCTGTTACAGGTCTTTCTTTAACTGCTGGTACTGATTACCTTGAAGTTGACAGTACTACTGGTTACTTAAAGAAAGCCACTTCTTTAGCCGCTGGTACAGCTCCTGTTTTCCAGGTAGTAAAAGAGTATAATATGCCTGATGGCCAACCTGGCGTCAAAATCATGCGTGTAAAGTAATTTAAGGAGGATATTGAAATGGCTTTAGATAGAAAACAGTTAATTGAATTAGCTCGCGCAACAGCCAAAGCTTCTTTAAATCCTTCTGCAAGCTTTGCATTTGGCGAGAAAAATTTACAGTTCTCTGCTCTTAATGAGACTTTCCGTGAGGAATTAAATGGTTTAGCTTCTAGCTACAGAGAATATCAGAATAATAAGAATTTAATTTTCGAGTTAATCGAAGTTGGTTTAGATGAAGTACTTCCACCTAAAGTGCTTGCACAATATGGTCAGTTCGCTGATGTTCAAACCTTCGCACAAGGTGATCGCCCAGTATTTAAAGTACGTATTAGCGAAGCTTCTAAGGCTCGTGCCAAGAAAAACTTTGTTACTCGCGTTGGTTTAGCTGGTCGTTATGAAGTCTTTAAACTCGATGGATATTCTGTCGAAGTTCCTACTGCTGCATTCGGCGGCGCTGCTCAGATTGGTCTTGAGGAGTTCCTTGATGGCCGTATTACCATGGCTGATGTTTATGACATCGTTCTTGAAGGCATGGATGAAGCAGTTTATACTCAAATTGCTAATGCTTTAGCAGTATTTGTTAACCAAGTTCAAGCTAAGAATAAGACTTCTCAAACTAAGTTTGATGAAGCTATTATGGATAAATTAATTGCTACAGCAGATGCTTATGGTAAGTCTACTATTTACTGCACTTTTGAATTTGCTGCAACAATGATTCCTGATGATCGTTGGGCTTCCAATGATATGAAGCAGGAGAGATGGGATGTTGGTTATTACACCAGATATAAGGGACATAATGTTATCATTCTCCCACAGTCTTTTGAAGATACTACTAATGCTGTGAAGGTCATTGATCCTTCTTATGCTTACATTATTCCTACTGGCTCTGATAAGCCTGTTAAGGTCGCTTTCGAGGGTGAAACTCTCGTTCGTGAAGTTCCTCAAAAGGGTAATGAGGACTGGTCTCAAGAGATCCAGACCTATCGTAAGTTTGGTGTAGCTGTTATTGCTCAAAATCCTGGTATTTGTGTCTATCGTAACTCTTCGTTACTCAAGACTAACTAATAAAACCACTTACACGGGAGATAATTGAATATATTATCTCCCGTTTTTTTTATAGGAGAAAAAAGGAGTTTATTATGATTGATAGAAATTTAGAAGTAAAAGTAACTAATCGAAAAGGTTGTTCTGTTGGTTATACGATTGATGAAATGGGCGGTCTCCGCAGACAATTTCAACCGGGTGAGACTAAAATTTTAACCTATGAGGAGTTAGAAAAGTTATCTTGGATACCTGGTGGAAAAGTATTGTTAGATGAATATTTAATTATTCAAAATCCAGAAGTTCTTCAAGCTTTAATGGGTGAAGATGTTCAACCAGAGTATTATTATAATGAAGCGGAAGTTAAAGAATTATTACTTAATGGTACAATTGCACAGTTTATGGACTGTTTAGATTTTGCTCCAGAAGGAGTTTTAGATTTAGTCAAAAAATTAGCAGTTGAATTACCTTGTAATAATATGGAGAAATTACGTCTGATTGAGGAAAAATTAGGATTTAATGTTATCAATGCTATTGATTTAATGAAAGAGGATGAGGCGGAAACTAAGCCAGAAGTAGAACCTGCGGCAACCGGTAAAACTGGTGTGCGGAGATCCGCGCCAGTAACAGTAACAGAAAATTCTGAAGAAAAAGTTTCTCGCTATAAAATAACAAAATAAAATATTTTGAGGAGGATTATTGATTATGCCACCTGAATCTGTTAATTATACCTCCTTTGTAGATGTTTATAACAGTTTCTATTCCAAAATTACAGATGATATGTATATGGAATATACAGAAGAAGATACTGCAGCAATGGCTCAAGATCTTCTTCTGACTGCAGTACATAAATTTGAATTTCCTAGAAAACCATTACATTATGTTTTGGATTTCTTAGACGTTGAAGCTGAAGATGGTACAACCTATAAAACTGGTATTTTTACGTCTCTTTTGAACCCAGAAGAAATCAACATTATAGCTACATATATGGTTGTAGAATGGTTAGGACAACAGCTTGCTTCTATTGAAAATACTCGTATGAAGTATAGCGGTTCTGATTTTAAATTTACTTCTCAAGCAAACCATATGCAAAAACTTTTGCAAATGAAGAAGGATTATGAGCGAGAAGGGTTCCATCTTCAAAGATTATATAAACGTAGATTTAAAGATATTAATGGTGTATATCATTCTAATATGACGAAGATCATGCAGCCTTTGCATGCTTTACCCACTGAGGCGGGCGGGCCTCCTCCAAGTGAAAATCCTGATGATTCCTATTGGCAGATGGAGGGGCCAGAATATTGGTATGATTTTTAAGGGGTGTATATAATTGTTAACGAAATATGGATTAGATATACCCCTTGAAATAGTACAAATTAGTTTAAAACGTATTATCAATCAAGTGTATAAATTACTTCCTATGCGAGAGGAGCATGAAGATTGGGTCAAGCCGTTAGAAACTATTATTGAAGAATTAACAGGCATGGAAAGATTGCTGATTGAACAAAATGATTGGGCAACTTTTTTTACTTTATTATGTAAATTAGAAGGGTTATTTAGTTTAACTGAAGATAAGGATTTTAGTTTGTATAGACGAACTATTTTTGAGTGTCTTGGGTTGCTAAATAATATGAAAAAATATGGCACTTGAATTAAGTAAAATGCGGAGACGCGTAGGTTATTGGGGCGAAACTAAACGCATTGATTCAGAAGGTAATGAAGTTCCAAAAGGCGAATTAGGAGATTATAAGAAACCTACAGATAATCATAGCCAATGGGTGAGAATGAGGCAAGACAAATTACGTGCTTTAATGAGAGCATTACATTTTTCTTATCAGGCGGCGATAGTCCAAAAGTATGATGTGAGTGCCGATAGTGAAGCTCGTTTATTAATTGCATTTGCAACAAAATTAGAAAAATTAGCTAGTTTAACTACTACAGAAAAAGCTGCTTTATGGGAGCAGTTAGCCAAAGTAGAAGAATCATATCCAGAATTAGTTGAATATGATAGAGAGTCACCAGAATATATTTTCGCATTACAAGAATTAGCAGATGAGCAATCAGAAACTTCTCCTTATTTTAGGTGTTTAATTAATCATGATAAACTTAAAGTAGATTATGAAGATAAAGTTATCGCTATCCCATTTGAAGAAAATACTGTAACAATTGATCCAGTTAAAGATAATAAAGATATTGTAGAAACAGGATTCCATAATGGAACAGTATTTAAATGGGTTCATGGGAATAAAGAAGAGTGGACTCCAGATACTTATTGGATTGTTTATATGCAATATTCTGAAGAAACAGCATATTTCCGCGGAGAAATTAGAAAAGCAGATCAAGAGATAGAAATTATTGTTATTGATGACGATGGAAACGCTAATACATTAGTTTATAGAGGCTGGATGACTGGCCCAAATGAAACTAATACTCTTTGGAACACAAAGCATGGTATATCTTGGAATGATTTAAATTATACGAAACAGTTATTTATTACAAAAGATGAAAATACAGCAGTATTTTTTGAACGGTTTGATAGAGTTATTATAAACGGGCAACCTTGGGAAATACAAGCTTATAATGAAAATTATGGCACTAATTCTTCAAATCCAAATACTGGTATTATTCGTGTAGCACTTAAAGAAACTTATACTACAACTGAAGAAGTTTTAAAAGAGCGGGCTGCAGAAGAGGCGGCCAGGGCCGAAGCAGGTACTCCCGCGATAATTGGGGCTGAAGTACTCGCGCCTTATGATACAGCAGTTTATTCTGTTGAAAATCTTGGTGAAGGATCTTGGACTGTTGAGGCCGTCGAAGGAAGTTCTAAAACTATTAATGAATTAGTTTCTTATTCTGTTGATTCTAATAATGTTTTACATTTAGAAATTATCATAGGCAAATCTTTTAAAACTGGTTTTAATATAAAATATGGTGATTTTGTTAAGCATGTAACTATAAAATCACTTTAATAAAAAAGGAGGAAATATGAGAAAAGATTTAGTTAAAATTCAACCTTTACGTTCCTCTTTTTTATCATGCGAGAAGGACACAGAAGTAATTCTTAAAGCTTTATTTGTGGAATCTAAACCATATAGTGATTATTTAAAAAGATTATTATTAATTAATGAACCAGATTGTTTAGATATGACAAATCAAGAATATCAAAAGTATATTGATAGTTATTCTTTAGGAAAATTACTTAAAGAAGGATATGTACGTTTAGATCCTAAAATTAAACGTACTACTTTTGAAAATGTTAAGTCATATATTTATATTTATTTTGATGATTTTGCTCCAAGCAAAAACCCAGAATTCAGAGATGCTACTATTTATATAATGGTAGTATGTTATTTAGATGAATGGGTTTTAGATGATTATATTGTGCGGCCGCTGAAAATTTGCGGTTTTATTGATGGTATTTTAAATAGTTTAACTGATAAAAATAAAAAGATTTTTAATAGCAAAGGCAATAATATAAAATTGTCTGGATTTGGAGAATATGAATTTATGGCTTGTGTGCAAGGTATAAATAATGAAGATATTTCATTATATACTTTAGCATATCGAGGAACTCACTTTACTGAAGATAATGAGAAATTTGGTGAAGTTGAGAAAAAATGATTAGTAGTTTATTATTACTTTCTAATAATGACATCCCTTTTATCTCAGCTCAATTAACAATTCATCAACCTACCATTAAAGAAATAAGTTTAATAGGAGAAGATACTTTTTTTACTGGCATTCAAACTTTAATGATTAAAAAAGAAAATCTTGCAGAAATTCCTCCAGAATATTATGATAAAATTTCTAATTTAGATATTCTGTTGAAAATAGGAAGAGATAGAGATTTATCTTCTAGACAAAGTAAGGCATGTGTTTTAGCTCTCTTAACACTAATGTTTCCAGATTATAAAGTATCTTTAGCTCCTACTAAGTTATTTTTAGAAGATGCTGATAAACAACAGCATGAAATTACTGGGGAAAGTTTTGATGAATTACAGCAAATTGTTGAAGATATGTTTTGTGTGAATCTCCTTGGGGGTGGGAAACCTTTACCTGAGTATAATCCTGCAGATGCGCGGGCTGCCGCCATTGCTAACAAAATTAAAAAAGGTAGAGATAAACTTGCGGAAATAAAAGCTTCACAAAACAATGGGCAGAAAATTACAATTTTGTCTCGTTATATTTCAATATTAGCTGTAGGGGAACAAAAAGACATTAATGCTTTGATGCAATATAATGTTTATCAATTATTTGATGAATTTACTCGTTTTAGTTTAAGAGAGCAATCTGACTTTTATCTCGATGCTAAAATGGCTGGCGCAAAAGATCTACAACCCGTAGATAATTGGATGAAAGATATCCATTCTGCAAGCGCTGAAAATAATTAAAAGGAGAAAATTTGCTATGAAGTTTGGTGTTCGCGAATGCGCAAATGTCGTTTTCCGTGCAAAACAAGCAGTTAAAATTGGTACCCAAACTTTTAACGTTGGGCAACCAGTTCTTTATATTGATACAGCAACTACTTCCTCAATGGAACAAGCATCCACCACTAGTTACGCACAGGGCGGACGTGGTAATGTTCGTTTAATTGCTTGGGAAGGTGATAAAACCTTAACCTTTACTCTTACTGACGCTTTACTTTCACCTATTGGTTTCCATATCCTTTCTGGTGCTGGCTTATTCAAGAAGGGCGACGGTAATCAAGGTACTGAAACCGATGATATGGTTCACTTCCATATGACCACTTATGCAAGCTCTAATGCTACTGGTAAGATTGATCTTACTGATGCTATTGCAGAGTTTGGTGCTAAGGCAAAAGTTTGTGCAGCTGACGCTCCTCTCTTTGTTCTTGGTATTGACGATGATGGTTCTTTAACTGGTGAAGTTATTACCGGTGCTTCTATCGTTTCTGAAGGCGATGATGCAAATAAAGCTATCCAACTTGATATTACTGGTGCTAATGCAAGCAATGCTAATAGAAACTACATGGTTGACTATTACATTGATCTTCCTGGCGCAGAAGTTTGGGAAGCTGATATTACTCCTGATACCTTTGCAGGTTATTACTATGTTGAAGCAGATACCCTCTTCCGTAGACAGTCAGATGGTAAAGACTTACCTGCTAACTTAACCTTCCCGAACGTTAAGATTCAGTCTAACTTTACAATTACCATGGCTGGTACTGGTGATCCTTCTAGCTTTACCTTCACAATGGACGCTTTCCCTGGATATACTTACTTTGATAAGTCCAAGAAAGTTCTTTGTGTAATGCAAATCGCTGGTGATATCGCAGCTGCTGATGCTGCTGAGAAGGACTATGGTAATCCTGTTATGCCTCATAATAATATTATTGAGCATGCGGATCCACTTAATAGTGATTCTGTAGAGGATAACGACTCGGGGGAATAAACAACGGTGGTAGTGGCGGTTCTGGCTCCGATGAACCGGGAGGTTCTGACGAGCCAGGCGGTTCTGATACGCCAGGTGGATCAGATGAACCGGGCGGCGGCGACAGTGGTGGAGGAACAACTCCAGATGATACCGATACCATGACTGACCCTGACCCTGATAATGCTAATACATTATCTGTCTCTCCATCTGATCTTGGTAGACTTGCCATCCGAGGAACGGCAATAATCAGAACTTATGCCGACGGCATTAGAGTGCTTGACCCAGCTAGTGCCGGTATTACCTTTAGCTCTGCTGATCCAAGTGTCGCTACTGTTGCAGCAGATGGTACAGTTACAGGTGTTGCTTCTGGTAATACTACTATTACCATTTCTTACCTTGGTCAAACAATTACAGTTAACGTTGAAGTTCATAGTTAACTTTAAAAATATAAAATGGGAGACATTATTGTCTCCCATTTTTTGTTTAAGTAGGTGATAGAATGTCAGCAATTGGTGATTATGTTCACTTTCATACTATTAATTATATAAAATGGGGTATTAATCATGTTGGCGTAGGCGGGTCTTCTGCGGGAGATGCAGGAGTGTTAGCGCAAGCTCAATTAAATAAAATAAATGCTTCTATCGCTATGTTTAATAAAGGTTTTACTGCTAATCAACGAATGGATTTAGCAACAAAATTAACATATTTAATGCGTCCACCCCAAGATGGAAAATTATATAAGGCAGGAACTTCAGCAGAAGAATATAATGCAATTTGGAATTCTTTAATGGGGTTTTTTGAGACTGAATTTGGGGATGCGGCCGCCCGTGTTGAAAGAGCGACAGCTAATATCTTTTCTGGTGTAACTATTCCAGATTTTAAAAAAATTAAACCTGAAAAAACAGCGCAGAATATTAAAGCAAGCACAATTCAATCTCGTATAGATCAGCTTTATAATGCATTACGGAATCCAGATGGGATGTACACTCAAGCAGAATTAAATACATTAGCACAAACTGTTAATCAAATTGAGCAAATTAAAAACAGTTTAACTGCGGAAGCCCAACAAAAATTAGCAAATGTAGGTGCTGATTCAAATGCTTTATTAGCCTTAGAGGATACTAAAGATTTGATTAAAGCGATTAATTCTGCGGTTGCCGCTAGTAGTGGTGTTACAAATCTTCAAAAAGGTACTTTATTTGAATATATGGTTGCAGTAGCACCATTAATTGGGAAAGGATTGGTTGGGGAAGCATTACAACAGGCTATTGGAGATGCGATATCTGGAGTCGTTGGTACATCTGGGAAAACTTCTGTTACTTTTGATCCTAAAGATTTTGATTCAAATGCCGATTTAGGTGGAGTGTTAGGAAATAACTATAGTTTTAATATAAATTCTAATTTATATGAAAGTAATCATGCGACGCAGGATAAAGTTGATGTTAATTTACAAATGAATCCATGTGAACCTACTATTGGAGTATCCGCTAAAAATATTAATTTAATGGGAGCTAATTCACGTGGAGTCCATGTAGTTAGTAGTGCATCTTTATTAGCTATGCTAGCTAATATTGGCGATAATGCATTTGTAACTCATTATTTAAATCAGCATTGTTTTGGCAGTGGTGGTTTATCATATTATTCTGGGATGGGTAATATGGGATCTATTTATAGTAGTAGTGCGGATATATTAAAATTAAGTATTATTCAACAAGCTTTACAAGGTTATAAGCGCGGAGTTGAGCAAGCGGACGTGTTCATTATTAATGATAATACTAGTGGAAATATTAGAATTTATAATATGTCAGATTTATTACAAAAAATTATGAGTACCGGAATAGTTAGTGATTTTGTAAATATGGAACCAGATTTAAATAGTATTAGTTTATCTAATACTTGGAATGAAGGCTCTTATGCGGCTCGTATTACAAGTATATTAGCTCAAATACAAAGTTATAAGGTTACTGTAACTTTATTACCAGGATTGTTCTTCTGAAAAATCTTGACAAAGTAAAATTTTTAGAGTATAATATTTATAAAGAAATGAGTTAAAAGGAGAAAAAAGTTATGGCTGCTGTTTCTTTTACTAATCTTAAATTGAATATTAACAAGGATGTAAATATTGTAGATTTTAATGGTACAAAAATTGAAGTATTACAATATTTACCAATTGAAGATAAAAAAGATTTAGTACAAATTGCTCTTCAAAAGAGTTATGAAGATGGAATTTATAATGATATTTTATTGGATATTTATTTCCATTTAAATATTGTTTATTTATATACTAATTTAAATATTACTGATAAACAAAAGGAAGATGAGTTTAAGCTTTATGATAAAATAAAGAGTAGCGGACTGCTCGATGTTATTCTTGATGGAGTAGATGATATGGAATATAAATATCTCTATGATAGTCTTGAAAAAGCAGTTGCTGATCATATGGCTTATAAGAATAGTGCGGCAGGTGTTGTGCAGAATATTATCCAGGATCTTCCTGGCAATGCAGCTGCAGCTGCAGAATTTATTAATAGTTTTGATGCTGAGAAGTATCAAAATGTTCAAGACATGATTAGGATGGCTCAGAGTAGTGGTATGACTCCACCAGCTCCCGCGCCAAAATTAGTTCCTTTTGAAGAAATTAAAAAGTAATGGTCACAATTAAATAATTTGGTTGCTTCTATTTACATTTTTATGTAGATAGAAGCAATTTTTTTGCTTTAGGAAATAAAAGGAGGTTGACGATATGCCTGGAAATCAGATAACATTTGGTATAGGTTTTAATGTCAACGAATCTAATTTAAATAGTTTAAAACAATCTTTGAAGGAAATTCAACAATTAACTTCTAAAGATTTAGTAAACATAGGTAAAGCGAATAGTATTCAAGAAGCAAATACTCAACTTCAGCAAATTAAGAAGAGTGCTTCAGAAGTACAATCTGCTTTAACAAGGGCTTTTAATACTGATTTAGGGACAGTTAATGTTGCTAGATTTAATCAAGAGTTAAAAGCAATGAATATTGGTAAAATTGCTGCTGATTTTAATAATGCAGGTGCCGCAGGGCAATCTGCATTTTTAGCAATTACCAGTCAGGCAATGTCAACCAATACGCAATTAAAACAAAGTTATAGTTGGTTAAGTCAAATTGGTACAACTTTAGCCAACACTGTTAAATGGAATATTGCATCAACTGCGGTTAATGCTTTTTCTAATTCTATTAGTAGTGCATTTAATTATGTTAAAGTTTTAGACGCTTCTTTGACAGATATTCGTATTGTTACAGGTCAATCACGAGAAGAAATGGCTCAATTTGCTGTTGAAGCTAATAGAGCTGCTCAATCTCTTGGTAGACAAACTAAAGAATATACAAATGCAGCATTAGCTTTTTATCAGCAAGGTTTAAGCGATCAAGAGGTTAGGGTTAGAACTGAAGCTAGCTTAAAAGCACAAAATATAACTGGCGCGGGGACTGAAATCGTTGATCAGTTAACTGCTGTTTGGAATGGTTTCAAAGCTACTATTGATCAAACCGAAAGTTATGTTGATAAATTGGCAGCAGTTGCTGATAGTAGTGCATCGAATTTAAGTGAATTGGCAACAGGTATGTCAAAAGTTGCGTCCGTTGCTAATAACGTTGGAGTAGATATAGACTCTTTAACGGCACAATTAGCTACAATTATTGCAACAACACGTCAAGCGCCAGAAACAGTTGGTAATGCTTTAAAAACTATTTATGCTCGTATTAATGATATTAAAACAGGATCTGATGAAGCTGAAATTTCTCTGGGTAACTATACTGGGAAAATGGCTGAATTAGGTTTTAGTGTTTTAGATGCAGATGGTAGATTAAAAGATACTGGAGACACAATTACTGAAATTGGTGAACGCTGGGCGAGTTTATCAAAGGAACAACAGATTTATTTAGCGCAGACCATGGCTGGTCAGCGCCAGATGAATAATTTAATTTCTTTGTTTGATAACTGGGAGAAATATAGTGAAATGCTTAATGTTTCTCTTGGCGCGCAAGGAACATTAAATGAGAAAAATGCTCGATATATGGACAGTTTAGCGGCTCATATCAATACTTTTAGAACTGCTGTTGAAGGTATGCAGGATGCATTAATCAATGAAGATACAATCATGGGTATGTATGATGCAGGTACTAAATTGGTTAATGTTGTACAAAATATTATTACTGGTATGGGCGGTATGCGTGGGATGCTCTTAGGTTTAGGAGCACTTGGCGCAACTGTATTTAAAGATCAAATAGCTAATTCCATTACTACTGCTATAAATAATGTGAATGTTTATAGACAAAATTTAGAGGAGACTAAAAATTTACAAGAAACATTACAATTATTTGATGTTAGTGTATCACAATATCAAGCAGGTGAGTTAGCTCCTAATTTTGAAGCGGCCATTCAAGGAGTCCGCCAATTAAGAGAAGAATTTGCTTCATACGGCGATGTTGCTTCTCAAGCACAGAAGGAAGCTTTAAATGGATTATTGCAATCTAAAGCAGAAATTTCTAGTGAAGTTCTTGCTTTTGATGAATTAACTACTAGCGCTACAGAATTTGGCAATGCTATTGCTAGATTAAGAACATCTCGTGGAGATGCTCAGGGATTTTTTGATAAAGACAGTATTTTTTCAAGTGATATAACGTCAGGAAATATAACACTTTTAAAAGGCGCCACTGAAGAAATTCAACGTTTGATTGAAAATACTCGGTATGGTAAAGAAGAGGTTGTTGAATTATTAGAATCTCTTAGTAATACTCAGACGGCAATAACAGCGCAAGAAAATATTAGAAGAGAAATTCAACAACAAGCGGTACAAGTTGCTGAATTAGAAGAAGCTTATAGGAAAGCACAAGAAGCACAGGCGGCGGCAACTGATCGAGCGAAAATTGCAGGGCGTGGAACTACTCCTGGAGGTAAGACCTATCCAAAGTATTTAGAGGAAGCTACTCAAGAAGCAGAAAAAGCAAAGCAAGCGTATGAAAGTGCTCAAGCAGCCTTAGAAGCTTTGAAAGCATCTTATGCCGACTCTCAAGATACTATAGAGGCTTTTGCCTTAGCAGTAGAGCAAGATGGCATTAGTGTTAACTTATTTGGTGCTAACACTGAAAAAGTGGCTCAAGCTTTACAGACACTGCGAGATCCTACAAAAGATAACACTAATGCTTTTAGAGTATTAAAGCAGGTATTTGAAGAAACCGGAGATGGAGCTTCTGCTTTATTAGCTAAATTAGAAAATTTAGAAAATCATGTAAATGAGCATACTTCAAAAGTCGATACATTTACTAATTCGTGGGAGCGTCTTAAGACTACAATGGCAGACGCTCAAATTGCTAAAAGTGTATCTGAATTATTGCGGGGAGTTACTTCTACTGCAATGGGTATTAATTCTCTTAATTCTGCTTTAAAAACGTATAAGAGTATGCAAGAAGGTACGACTTCTGCAATGGATGGTTGGTTAAGTATTATTACATCGGTTAGTTTTGGTCTACCAATGGTTATTTCTGGCGTTGGTAAATTAGGCGACAGTTTTAAAGTTTTAACCGGATGGGTAATGGGTAATTTGCCAGCTATTGGAGCTTTCGTTGCAGAGTTTGGTCCAATGATTTTAGCTGTAGGAGCAGCAGTAGCGGCAGTAACTCTCTTTTATCAAGCTGTAACGTCTCAAGAAAGAGCATTAAAAAACGCACAAACTCAAGTAGATAAAAGTAGCAAAGCCTATGCAGAAGCTAAGAAGGCATATGAGGATTTAAAGCAAAGTATTACTGATTATCAAGATGCGCGTGCGGCTATTGAAGATATGACTACTGGCACTGAGGCATGGCGAGACGCAATTACTGAAGCAAATGAGCAAGTTTTACAATTATTAACTAATTACCCAGAATTAGCAAAGTATGTTAAACAAACTAGTGAAGGTTTAGTAATTAGTCAAGAAGGAATGGATTATTTACATAGCACTTCGCAACAGCAAGTTCGAGATGCTCAAACGACTAGTATTGCTGCACAAATGCGGTTAGATGTTTTAAATGTTAAAGATCAAGCAGAGTTGCGCGATGCGTTAGAGGCTAATTTTATTCAGCCTTTACAAGATCTAATTGGTCGAGATATTGGACCTGAGTATAGAAATGCTTTAATTAATTTATTCCAAGAGTTTTCTAAAGAACAAAAAGATGCTGTACAAAGTTATATTAACAGTAATGATGTTAATGGTTTAGCAAATTATTTAGAAAGTTTATATAACGCGGATTCAGAAAATGGAGTTTTTGCGGCGTCTAAAATATTAACAATGGATTTTGAGTTAACTGCTCAAGATATTTTAGCGGCTGGGGAAGCGTTAAATGAATTTGATAATAATTTAAGAAATACTACAGATAATTATACATCTATTTTACGAACCCGTGGACAAGAAATAGCTAGAATTTGGGTTGATAGTTTTAGTGAAGCAACCACTAAATCTATTAGTGATCGCTCTGTTTATCAAGCGGCTTTAGGTAATAAAATTGCTGCTACAGGTGGTGATATAGATAAGCTTCAAGAGGTTTATCAAGGAGTTATACCTTTAATAGAACAAATAAATCAAATAATCGAAGTATTTGGAGATACTAAATTAGCACAAGGTGTTAGTAATTTATTTGGTGGTCAAGCAAATATTGATGATTTCTTAGATTTCTCTGTTTCTGAATTTGATCAAATTATAAGCGGTCTTTCTGTGCAAGGAGAAGAGTTTATTCAATCACTTGGTTTTGAAACCAAGGAAATTATGGATGAAGCTTTATCTGAAGTACGTGAATTAATTACCATAAATCAAGATAGAATTGTTGGGCTCCTTCCTGAAGCAATTCAACAAATCTTTAAAAATAATTTAAATTTAGAAGATTTAAGCTTAGATCAAACCCAAAATATTGGTAACGTTTTACAATATTATTGGAAAAATTTAGGTTTAGATGCTCTTGATGATGTAATTGCTGATTTAAATAGTGCTGATAGTTCTCAATGGATTGAAACTTTATCTGGGATTGGGCAGTTTTTTAAAGATGGTGAAGTTACTGATTTAACTGCCTTAACAAAATATTTGCAAGAGACTACTGATAATGCGGCCGCTCAATTAGAAAAGTTAGGATTGGGTGCAAATGATTTAACTCCTTCTTTAATGAGTTTAGCAGGAAGTTTTACAGAAGCAAAGAAAGTTGCTGATAAGCTTAATTTTACAGATATTATTGACGATGAAGATGATATATCTGCTTTAATGGGTGTTTTAGGCGATCAATTTGATGATTTCTTTGCTACAACTGCGGGCGGTGCTAAACAACTGGTTAAGTCTGGAGAAGAATTACGTCAAAAAATTGATGAAATTCAACTCGAAAAATTATCTAATGGGATCGAGCAGATTAAACAAGAGCAAGAACAGTTAGATCAAATTTTGAAGATAGGGTCACATCCAACTTCTATTCAAGATCAAGCTAGATTATTGACTGCATTACGCGAGCGCGGATTGGCGCAAGGAGCTGCTGCAGAACAAGGTAATATAAATACTTGGTTAGATACTTTCTCTCGTACTAAAATGAAGGCCGCGGTTGAAGAAAATCAAGCTGGTTTTGAAGCCCTCAAAGGAGAGTATGAGGCTTTAACTAAAGATGCTCAAGATTTAGAACAAGCTATTAAATTACTTCAGTTAGCTTTAGATGAAGATGTTGATGCTAGTAAATGGGAGGCTTTAACTACCTATTTACGTGATATGAAAGAGCAGTTTGAAGATGATCAAATGAATGCCGCCTTAGCATCAGAAGCTATTTTAAGATTCGCAGCCGCCGCAGAACAAGTTGGTGAGAATTATGCTGATTGGGAAAAAGCATTAACAGATTCTAGTTCTACTCTTGATAAAGTAGAAGCAGTTGAAGAATTACGCAATGTTTATATGGATTTATTAAATATAGATGATGCGAATGCTTTAGATTGGGGTTTCTTAGCTAGTCCTACAAATTTAGAATTACTTCAAAGTGCTATTGAAGGCGATGAAGATGCGTTTAATCAATTAGCAGCTTCTGCGGGTGAAGCTTATGAACCAATTGAGAATTTATATCAATTATTACTTGAAATTCTTGGTTTGGGTAGTGGTAGTTCTAATGTCGATAAAATATTTGAATCTTATAGGAATGTTGCATCTATTAGTAATGGGTTAAGCTATGGCAAATCAATTTCAGATCAACAATATAATGATTTAATTAAATTTAATAAAGATTTTGAGGAATTCTTTACTATTGGTTCTGATGGATTGCATATGTTCATTGGAGATGCTGAAGATTTAGCTAAAGCATTAAATCAAGTCCATTTAGATAATTTACAGCAAGCTATAGAGCAATTAGACCAAGCGCAAGAGAATTTACGTTTAACTTCAAGATATCTTAAAAGTCATCCTGATGCAGAAAGCTTTGTTCAGGGAAAGGGTAATATAGATTGGAGTAATAAGTCTACTCGTGAGCGTGAATATATTGCCCAAGGCCAAGCAAATATATTAAAAGATCTTGTTAATAGGGGAGTACAATTAAATGGATTTGATAAAGAAGCCCAAGAACGTCTTACCTATTGGCGGGAACATAGAAAAGGATTTTCTGTTGAGCAGGATGCAGAGATGTTTGAATGGATTAATCAAATTATTCAAGAGAATATCGATTTATTTGAAGCAGATGAAGATGCCGTAACGCGAGCAGAAGAAGCATATGATAAATTAACTTCCGCAATGAAAAGTATGCAGCAAGCGCAGTTAGATTCTGATATTGATCAGCAGCGGATGCAAGCAGTAAGTAAGTATTTACAAGAAACTTTGCAAATTCCTGGAGCACAGGCAGACAAAGATGCAGCTGCAATGTTACGTTTTGCAGATGCTATTGATACTATAAAAGATAAAACAGATGATTGGAATGAATCTTCTAAGAAAGGTTTAGATACTCAATTACAAACTGTTGATGAAATTACTGAAACTTTAGCAGATTTATATAACGTAGATGAAGATGTTATTAATTTACAAGGTTTAAATCAAGAAAATATTATAGAATTAATGCAAGAAGCAGCAAAAGGTAATAAAGATGCTTATGAAATATTAATGCAAGCATTAGGATTAGAAGCTACGCATACGTGGGAGGAAATTTCTCAAGCGACAGATTTCTTAATTAATGCAGCGAACCGTTTAGAAGCAGCATTCGTTAGTTATGCCTCTGCTCAAAGCGTAGTTGGAAATCTTCAAGAAGGTAGTTCGATTTCTGCTCCGCAATATAAATCTTTAGAAGATTTTGGTATAAATGGAGAAGATTATTTTACTAAAGCGGCAGATGGAAGTTATAAAATAATTGATGAAAAAATTTCAGAATTACAAAAATTAGTTGATAGTATCCAATTACAAACTTTAAATACTGAACTTGAACGACTTGCTGAAGCGGGGGCGGAGGCCGCTGCAGGGTTGGCGCCACTAGAAGATATAATTCGTAAGATTCAATCTGGAGAGAGTTTGTCAGTTGATGATCAACGGTTAGCATTATCTGAAATGCAAGCTAGTGGAAGCACATTGAATGATGCTTCTGGGAATGCAATTTTAAATTCTGAAGATTTAGATTTGTCAGCTTTAAGTGATGAAGACATTCATCAGATGTTTGGTCAGAATTTAGATAATTTAATTAATTATATTAATGATTTATCTACTTCTGCAAAAAAAGCTAAAGAAGATACTGAGGAATTAGATGAAGCTATCAGCGCTCTTCAAGAAAAAATGGATCGAGATGCCTTAGATGCTGATGTAGACGCTGATACTTGGGATAATTTAGCAGATCATTTACAGTCAGTAGCAGGCGTTTCTGATGAATTAGATGATAGTCTTGAATCTAATAGACGCGCCGCCCAAAATATTGCAGAAGCGATTTTACGTTTTGATGATGCTATTGTTGATGTCACTAAAAACTATGATAAATGGGTTGATGTTTTAAAATATGGCTCGGATCAAGAGTATGCGGAAATAGCTACTGAATTAAAGGATGCTTACGCGGATTTATTAGATCTTGATTGGGACGACTTTTCTGATAGTTTCCTATCTTCTACAGAAAATTTAAAACGGTTAAATGATGTTGCCACAGGAGCCGAAAATGCTAAAGAAGCATATGAAGAGTTAATGGCAGCTGCACATGAAGAAGTTTTAATGTCTGTTGGCATTGATGTAGCTGATTGGGATGCTCAGGTCTATGATTTATTAAATCAATATTACAATTTACAATCTTTAGACGATATCCAAGTTGGTGCTGAGTTAAATGATGAAGGCTTTTTAGCTGCTTTAACGGAAATGGTTAATGCGGCTGGTATGTCTGCAGAGCAGGCTCAAGCAGCTTTAGCTACTATGGGTATTGATGCTGATGTAGAATATGTTCCAGAAACAAAGCAAGTCACACAGACTTATACTGATTTTATTGTTACTCCTCAACCAGTGCCTATTACTTATGTTGATCCTGCAACCGGTGTTCCAACTCAAGGTGAGACTAGTAGTTTAATTACAGAAGCAGTGCCTAAAACTACCACAGAAGAACGTTCAACAGGGGCATTTACTTTACAAGTAACTTCTGCAAATAAATCTTCTGGTGGAGATTATAAATTTAATGAATCTGCTCATGGTGGTGGATCTGCTAATCCTGGTCGTAGTAAAGGCGGCGGCGGTGGAGGCGGCGGTAGCCAAAAGCCTAAGAAGCCAATGAAGCCTTTTAAAGCTAAGATTGATCCTTACCACGATGTTAATATTAAGATTGGTGACGTTGAAGAAGGTCTTGAACGTTTAGAGAAACAACGTGATAAATTAATTGGCAAAGATGCAGTTAAAAATTTAACTGAGCAAATTAATTTAATGGAACGTCAAAAAGAACTTCTGCAAGAAAAAGCTGATATAGCCAAAGAAGAAGCAAGCAGGTTGCAAGGTGAGCTTGGAGCATTAGGTGCTATCTTTGAAAAGAATGGCGATATTGCAAATTATAAGCAGCTTTTACTTGATAAACAAAACCAAATTAACAATGCAATTTCAGTGGCTAATGGCCTTGAAGGTGACTATAGAGATGCTTATGAAGATTATATTAGTGATCTTAAAGATGAATATAGTGAACTTGAAGATAAGATTAGTGAGTATGATGAAACAATTCAGTTGCTTGATGATCTAGATCTTGAATATAGAGATATTATTAATAAGCAAATTGAACTTGCAATAGAAGCATTTAATGTTGAAATTGAAGTTAAATTAAATGTTAAAGATGCTATTAAAGATTTTAATGACTTTAGGAAACGTATTATTGATGGTGTAAAAGAAGATGATTATGCGGGTCAAGCGGCCGCCGCAATGAATAACTATGGTACTTATTATTACCAAGATGATCAAGGTAATACTCGTGGACTTATTGGTGATTTGTATGAACACACTAGACAAATTGTTCAAGAGTCAAGTATCATTATGAATGGTGGTTTCTCTAACATCTATGGTGATAATTTAGCAGCCGCCGCAGATGATTTAAAGAAATATAATGATGAACTTATGGAAGCTCTTGAAGATGTTCAAGATATTGTTGATGAAGTTCATGATAATCTTCTTGAAGCTATTGATGCTATGCAAGATGCTTTTGATACTCAGCAAGAAGCTTTTGATAAATTAGATAATTTACTTACCCATGATATGGAATTGCTTCAGTTAATTCATGGGGAAGAGAATTTTGATGAAATGAATACGTTGTGGCAACAACAAGTTCAGCAAGATGAAAAGCGGCTGCGGGCGCTGCAAGAGCAACAAGAATATTGGCATCAAAAAGTCAAAGAGTATGAAAAAGGTACTGACGAATGGAAGAAAGCTATGGAAAATTGGCAGTCAGCCTTCGAGAGTACCAATGAAGCCATGATTGATGCCGTAAAGAACCTTCAATCTCAATGGGAAAATAGTATAAGCGGGGTTATGAATCAGTTAAGGAACCAAACCTTCGGTGGAAATATGAACGCCGCGCTAGAAGATTGGGATAAGATGGTTTGGCATAGTGATAGATATTTAGATAGTATTGAGCGCGCAAGCGGATTACTTGAATTACAAACTAAATATCGAGATGCTATTAATAATACTACTGATACTACTGTTCAAGAGAAATTAGCTCAATTAGAAGAACAACAGTTAGATACTTTAGCTAATAAAGAGCATTTAAGAGAAGTTGATTTAAAGGTTGCTGAACAACAATTAGCAGTCATTCAAGCGCAATTAGCTTTAGAAGATGCACAGCAAGCTAAAACTAGATTACGGCTGCGTAGAGATAGTCAAGGTAATTACAATTATCAGTACGTTGCTGATGATGATGCTATTGAAGAAAAGACTAATGAATATATTAGAGCGTTAAATGATTATAGAGCATTAACTCAAGATACTTTAAGATCTGATTTGGAAGCTATTAGAGATTATACTTTGGATTATTACGATGCACTTGAGGAAGCTCAAATGGCATACGGTGATAATACTGAAGCTTTAATGGCGGAAGAAGAAAGATTATACCAAATGTATTTTGGTGAAGATGGTTATATTACTAATTTACATACAGATGCAATTTCTAGTATGTCTGATGCTCAAGAAGCTATGTTTATTAATCTTTATGGATTAAATCAAGTTCTTGAAGAGGATTTATTTGAAAAATTCTTAGGGCCAGATTCTAATATGGTTACTGCTGTTGAAGGATTACTTGACGCGGGCGGTACAATACCTAGCTTAATTGATGCATTTATAAATGGATCCGCGCAAACAGCATTTGATAATATTGAAGCGATGTCTCGTGGGGCATTTGATGAAATGACAATTAATGCTTATGATGCTTTTGGTGTTATAGGCGATGAAGCTGTTGCGTTGGCAGATTTGATTCTTGACTGCATTAAAGGGCCAGAAGGTATGTTACCAGAGTGGCAGTCAGCATTATGGCAAATAGTTGAAACTTATAATACTGAATTTGTTCCAAGAATTATTGATGCAGTTAATGAATTGCAATATGCTAACCAGGCTTATGTTGATGGTTTAGCTATTGTACAGACTGCCGCCAAGAGAACTACAGAGCAAATTGCTTTAGGTTTATGGGCTGATGCAGAATATACTAATGCGTTAACTAGCACTACTAATGAATTGATCGCCGCACAAAAAGCGGAGGTTGAAGCATGTGAAGCAGTTTATAATGCTTTGATGAAGAATCAAGCAATGTTTAAAGCTCATTCTATTGCAGCAACTGAAGCAGCTAATGCAAACTTCTTGTATTGGGTTTCAATGCAGGGCGGCGTTAGCACAGGTGTTCCATATAGCATAGATGGAATTAGCGGAGACTTTAGTTCCACAGTTCCTTCTATTGTATATCCTCAAGCGGCACCCGCTCCTTCCTACACCGATTCAGGTGGAGGCGGCGGCGGAGGAGGAGACTCCGGTGGTGGTGGAGGCGGAGGTTCTGCTCCTGCTAAAACAACCACTGTAAGACGTGGTGGCGGATGTTTTGCTCCAGGTACTCAAATTTTAATGAGTGATTATACTACTAAGAGTATTGAAGATGTTTGTCCGGGTGATATGGTTATTGCTTATGATGAAGAAACTGGTAAGTGTGTACCTAAAGCAGTTTTAGGTATATTTACTCGTCGTGAAGTTAAAACTATTGTTACATTGCATTTTAGTAATGGTCAAATGCTTGAAATGACTCCTGGTCATCCAATTTATACAACTGACGGATGGAAATCATTAGACTTGTTCTATTCTTTATTAGAACATTTTATGTTGGTTAAATTATTAGAGGTTGGTAATGAAGTAATTGGCATTGCTCAAAATGCAACTTTAGAATATTTTGATTGTAGTGAACCAGATATAGAAATGCCAGTATATACTCTTTCTATTGAAGATTGTCCTACATTTATAGCTAATGGTTTTATTGTTCATAACGCTTATGCGACAGTGGCTAAAATGGCTACTGGTGGTTATACCGGTGAATGGTGGACAGATGAACCTAAAGTTGCTTTACTCCATGAAAAAGAATTAGTCCTTAATAAAGATGATACTGAGAATATGCTTAATGCAGTAAATATTGTAAGAACAATAGCTGATAGAATTCAAGCAGTTAATACAATGGCATTAAGTAATCTTGCTTCTGGAGGAGCGTTAGACGTGGCGGGCGCTGCAGGAAATACTGTATTGCAAGATGTTATTATCAATGCAGATTTCCCAGGTGTAGAGGATGCCGCACAAATAAAACAAGCCTTTAATGAATTAATTAATTTAGCAAGCCAAGAAGCTTCATTAAATAGAAGGGCTTATTAAATAATTAGGGAGAGTTAATTACTCTCCCTATTTTTTTATTGGGTAGAAGTATATAAGGATATTTTAAGAAATTTTAAAATTAAGTAGATAAAATTGGAGATAAAAGGAGTGAGACGATATTGAATGTTGCTGAGAATATTATTAATGCAGTAAATATTCTGATTGATAGTAAAACTTCTAAATTGCAATATAATAAAACAATTAGAGGCCAAATCGCAGAAGTATTAGATGCAAGTATCGGGCAATATAAAATCAAATATCAGAATAGTTATTTTACGGCGTATTCAATGGACTCTAACGCGAATTATCAAAAAGGGTCTGATGTTTATGTTGAAATTTTATCTAGCGATTTTGAAAAAAATGCTCTGATAGTAGGTACCGTTACAAGGTTAGGTACTCATTATCTTTCAGCTATAGATCAAATTAATAATTTTAACGAAGTAGGAATTAATACAGTTGATTCTGAAAATGTTTTTAATTTTTGTTCTTATAATGGAATTCAAGAGCAAGTTATTTGGCAAGAAAATGCAATTAATCAATATTTAGCAGCGTATTTGGAAAATAATAGTGCTACTAATAGAAATTTATTAATTAAACAATTAACTAATGGTGCAACCGTTAATTATAATGGATTTAAATTAGATAAACAAGCTGTGTCAGAGTATGCGGCCGCCGCAGATACGATTGAGATTGGCGCGCATTTACAAACCCATCTAGAATCGGAACAGCGAGTAGGCAGTGGTAATTATGGTTTAAAAGTTTATACCATGTATTATGATGCTGCTTATCCTAATAAAGCTGATTGTGAATTATTACAAAAGGTTTATATTTTTGATATAAATGATATGACAGGCCAGCCTTATAAATATGATGCTGGTTCTGATCAGTATGGCATTTATTCTATCGATTCTGAAAATTTAATTGGTATTACAAAAATTGTTGGATTTTGTAATAATTTTCCTGTAACAGAAACAGGCCATGAGAATGATATTAGTATTTCTGATGTTAAGGTGCAATTTTTAGAAGTGCTTTCAGAAGAAGAGTTAACTTCAAGTTCATTAAGAATAACGACTCCATATGGTAGTTATTTTCCGCAGGGCGCAGATAGCTCTATCACTAAAACGCTTCATGCTGTATTAAAAATCAAAGGGAAAAAAGTTAATTATAATTCACAACACGTAGATTTTTATTGGTTTAAGAGGAATTTATCTGTTTTTTCTGGAGATAAATTATTTTCTCCTTATGGTGGAAATGGTTGGGAATGTTTAAATACAGTTAAAACCAACATTGATGGTAGCGCATTAAGTTATACTGATTTTATTCCTGCGGGGGCTGATTTTGTTGTTAAGCAAAGCCTTTGTCCATGTGAGAAAACAACTTTTAAATGTGTAGCAGTATTTAGTGATGCAGGTGTGTCTGTTTCTTTAAACAGTACAATAATAATTAAAAATTATACAAAAAATTATGATGTGTATCTTACTTCTTCTATGGGTACGCAATTCAATTTTAATAGTGGTAAAACTACTTTAACTGCAACTGGTTTTAATAAAGTAAGTAGCGTTAATTATATTTATTACTGGACTAAGAGTATTGATGGTGGGACTCCAGAATATGTAAGTGACAATATGCCTATTACAGAGGATCATATTCAAGTTGAAATTAATGATCCTGATTCTGAATTTGTACAATATGAGTGTTCTGTTTTTGCTAATGGATCTCTTTTAGGGACCGCCGCCATAACACTTTTAAATGGTAGTAATCCATATGGACATACGTTGGTTATTAGAGATGGCACCCAATTATTTAAATATGATGGGTACGGGATTTCTCCAACTTCTAACTCTCTTGCAAAAATTGATAGAATGGTTATTCCTGTTCTTACTTTTGATATCTATGATTCATATGGTAATTTAATAGATATTAGTAATGATGAAAAGCCTAGACGTATGGCTATTAAATGGGTTTGGCCTACAGCAACCGCCGCCACTAAAGATCAGACAATGCTTACTACTACTGAAACATTGAGATTAATTACAGTTCCAGATATTGCAAATGATACAACTAAAACTCAATATGTAGTACAACAGCAATCTACATTTAGTTATGGTATTTTAGATAGATATAATGCGGTTTATGCAAATACAGATATTTCAAGGAATAATATTATCCTTGAAGTAGATTTTGAAGGAGAACATTTAGTTGCTTCAACTAATTTTACTTTCACTAAAGAAGGTGAATTAGGTACTAATGGTACAAAATATACAGCAAGAATTGTTCCTGTTGGAAATACTGAAGGATATTTTATTTTAGGTACTGGTACTAATGCTCAATTATATTCTATTAATGCGGGGTATAAAGGTGTAACTAGGAAACTTGCGGCAGGAGCTCAGGCAACAATTGCTAGCTTGTTTACTGCGCAGCTCTGGAATGGAGATAATACTAATGTAACAGCGACTAATATAAAGTGGTCACTTGCTTCATCTACAACTCGCGCCTCCGGTAAACTACCCCTCTTGACAATTAATGGAAGTTATGTTAAAATGAACTCAACAAGTGGGTCAAGAGCATTAAGCACTATATTACAAGCAGCTATTACTTATAGACCTACTGGTAGTGAGCGAGAATTAGTAATTTATGCTACTTATGCAATTCCTTGTGTATCAGCTACATTTACCTATGGTGGAAATACTTGTTATCCTTGGTTAAGAGATGGATATCAAGAAGTTATGTATGAAAGTGATGGTACAAGAGGTAGATTCAATCCATTGCCTTTCTTAACTTGTATGATTACACCTAACGGGCTTGTAGATGTGAATTATACTTCAGCGAATGCGGCCAGCGGGAAAATTACATCGACTTGGAATATTCAAGGTTCATATAATTATCCTAATGAGTTTAAAGTAGAGCCGCCCGCAAACTTTATAGGTGAAACAGTTAATCATTATATTACCTATAATTACAGCACATCATCTGCTTTATATTATCCTGTGCAACTATATCTTAATAGATATGGTATGTCTGCTATGAATGACTGGGATGGTTCTAGCATTCAAATTAATAATGAAGGTGGATATATCCTGTCCCCGCAGGTTGGCGCAGGACGTAAAGAGACTGATAATACTTTTACTGGTATTACTATTGGTGAGGTTTTCCAAGACCAGAACAACAAAGAAATTGGTATGTTTGGTTATTATCATGGATCTAGGAGTTTGTTCTTAGACGCGGAAACTGGTGATGCAGAATTTGGTGTTTCTGGCAAAGGACAGATCAAGATTCATGCTAGCGATGGTGAAGGCACCATTGATTCCGGTGACTATGTTTATAATCATGATAAAGATAGTTCTGGGAATTATATCGGTAAAGGTTTAAAGATAAAATTTACTAGTACAGGTACTGGTAATGAAAAAGGCCCATATATTAGATATGGTTCTGGTAACTTTTCTGTTGATGCAAATGGTTATTTAACAGCAAAAGGTGGAGGCAATATTGCTGGTTGGGAAATTGATGATGAGAATTTTTATAGTACAAATGGTAAAATGTATCTTAATTCATCAACTCCTAAAATTTATGCACAAACAAGTGCTTCCGCAAAACATAATACATTAACATCGACGAATCCAGGATTTTATCTTGATGATACTGGGATGTCTATTGGTAGTATATTTAGAGTTAATAGTACAAATGATGGTAGTTTATTATTAGGTAGATTAACTAGCGGTAATAAATATTGGACTATTAATGCTAACTCAAGCGGAGATTCATATATTGCTTATAATACTAATAAATCAGTTCCATCTATTACAGGACCTACAACTAATATCCAAGGAACTGCTAATTCAGTATTTTTAGGGACTAGTGGAATTAGATTAGGAACTAAATTTGCTGTTGATGCAGATGGTAATGGTTTATTTAATAATTTATATGCCAATGGCACAGGTCAAATCGCAGGGTGGAAGATTTCTAGCACCAGTTTGACAAGTGCTGATGATAAGACATATTTAGCATCATCTGGGGATATTAGATTTAATGTAAATAATAAATTTTATGTTAATGCAGATGGTAGTTTTTCTGCTGCGAATAGTAATTTTACTGTTGATTCTAGCGGTAAAATAATGTCTCGATCTGGAACTATTGGTGGATTTAATATTGCACAGCATAAATTATATGCTACAAGTGGTAATTTAACTCTTAATGATGAAGGTTCTATTTATGGTCCAGCGGTTGGGGCTGATTATGCTTGGAAAATTGTGCCATCAGGTCGCGCGCATTTTACAGATATTGTTATTAATAATACAGCAAATCAATCAGTTGAAAATAAATTTACTTGGACAAATAGTTCTGGACAGAATATATTTAGGTTAACAGATAGTGGTAGCCAAATTGGTGGTTGGAGTATTTCTGGTAACCAATTAAGTTCTGGTATTGTTAGTTTTAATAGTAGCGGTGCATTAACTGGTGGAGCTGTTTTATCTGTTGGACAAGCATTTGCTTTATATGGCAATGGTAATTTAAGTTCCGCGGGCAGTGCTTCATTTAGCGGTAATTTAAGTGCAAGCGGTACTGGTAATATTGGTGGGTGTACATTTGGCGGGGGCCAATTTAATTGTCCAAGTGGTGTTTTATATTTTGGTGGGCAGATGGTCACATTAAGTAATACTGCGTTTTTAACGTCAGTAAGCCCAGAAATACATGTTAATATTGAACAACCAAAGTTTACATTTACACCTGCAGGGAATATCTCCGGTTCTGCTAGTGGGTCTATTTCTCTTGGATGTAGTGGTTCTATTAGTGGAAGTGCTGGAGATGCAGCTGTAGAAGGTACTTTTTCAGGTACTGCAAGTGGATATGTATCATTACCAATTTCCGCTAGTTTTACGGGTACTGAGCAAATAGTTACAGCGGATAAAAATTTTGTTTATAGTATTAAAGACCTTGGTGGTATTCAATATACGCATTTAATTCAAGCCATGCGGACTGGCAGCGATGTTACATCTCAAGTGCCAATTCATTGGAATGGTGGAGGCGGATAATTTATTTTATATGGAATATAATAACTTTATTTTAAATCAATTAGAATTACAAATTAAACAAACTATTATGGAATATAATTTACCAGTTGGCACAGTTTGTTTATTGTTAAAAGATATAGCTCATGAAGTTGAGTATTTATATGAACAGCAGATTCAGCGTGAGCAAGCTGCATATTTAGAAGAGCATAAGGATGATATACAACAAAATAATGATGTAACTTCCACAGTGCAAGAAGTACAAACACCAATGCAAGGAAGAGTTATTATTGATAATATAAAACCTGAAGAGGTTGAATTACATTATACTGATCCAGAATTAGCAGATAAGAAGATAGATGCTAAATTAGATGAGTTTAAAATAAAACAAGTAGATATTGGACAGGAGTAACACATCTTTTAACGGATCTTTTTAAACATATTAGTAAGGATTTACAGAAGAAGGAGGAGTTAAATGGTTGAATTACTATCTAAATACTCTGTAAATGAAATTCTTATTTTTATGGTTTTACTTGCAGTTGCTTTTAAAACGGTTTCTTCTTTTTTGGATTGGGCAAGAGAGAAACGTAGAACTTTGACAATTAAAGAAATGAAGCCTGAAGAGCTTAGTAAAAGCATTGAAAAAGAAATTCAAAGACGAGAAGAGCAATTACAAGAATTAGAAATAAAACGTGAAAAGGATGCCGCAGAGTTGCGGAATCAAATTAAAGAAGTTGCACAACATGTTGATAATGTTACAACTAAAATAGATTTATTAATTGAATCTGATAAAGATGATATTAAAGCGTTTATTACAAGAGAGTATCATTATTTCTGTGAGCAAAAAGGTTGGATTGATGATTATAGCTTAGATTGTATTGAAAAACGCTATGATCATTATGTAGAAGAGAAAGGGAATAGTTTTATTAGTGGGTTAATGGAAAAAATTAGAAATTTACCACATACCCCACCAGATTAAAATTGGGCGCGGGGCTAGTTATCTAGTCCCCGCGCAGAGATAAAAGGAGGAAGAAATGGCAGCTTCAAATAGATTATATCCACCAGTTCTGGATTATGCCATGCCAGCTTTTGCCTTAGAAAATTTAGAAACAACTGGTGTTAGAATATATTTTTCAATTCCAGTTTATAACTCCGTGGGAGATATAGGATCAGTTCATGTAACGGTACGTTATTTAGACAGTAATGCAAATGCATTAGCTGGATCATATCCTGCAAAAATTAAAGTTTGTCAAATGAATTCAGTAACTTTAGATGAAGATCCTATAAGATTTGCACGAAATGACAAATATTATATTACTTTATTTAACTCAGATTTAGCAAAAGGCTTTGAAACAGGTACTGTTTATAAAATTCAGTTACGTTTTAGTGCTTTAGCTTATACCGCAGGCGGTGGTTCGCCCAGCGCATCGTGGTTTAATGAGTATTATGCTAGTTTTTCTGAATGGTCTACAGTAAGTTTAATTCGTCCTATCCAGAAACCAGAATACACAGTTTTAGGACTGGAGGATGCCGCCACAGGTTCCGCCGTTTCATATACTTCTGTTGATTCTGTTTTTACTGTTACTTATTCTCAAAAAGATCAATCTGAACCGTTAAAATCTTGGCGTGCTAGATTATATGATGAAAATAAAGCTCATTTGTTAGCAGATAGTAGCTGGCATACTTATAATAATTATAATTATCTCCCAGTGGATGAGCAAGGGATTGTAGCTTTTGATGCTATTTTACCTTATGAAATGTCAGCTAATCATATGTACGTTTTAGTTTTAGATATTGAAACTAGAAATGGATATACATCTACTACAGATTTTCCATTTACTTGTGTTCAAGCTACAACAGATTTTTTTGATGGTTCTGTAAGTTTTGATATTAATGAAGAAGAAGGTTATGCAACAATACATGTAGCTTCTAATTCTTCATTAAGTAATAATGTAGTTGTCAGACGCACTTCTTCAAGAAGTAACTTCACTGTTTGGGAAGATATTTCAGTAAAAACTGTTATTAATGATGTATTAAATTGGGATTTTAAAGATTTTACAATAGAATCTGGAGTATGGTACAGATATGGTGTCCAGATTCGAGATGTGCGTGGCCGCCGCGGGCCTTTATCAGTTTTAACAGATATGAAAATGGGTGAGTTTGAACATGCATTTTTATTAGGCGAAGGTGGAGTTCAATTAAAACTTAAATATGATTTTAATATTTCAACTGCAAATATTACGGTTTCAGAAAATAAAACTGATACAATTGGTTCTAAATATCCTTTTGTTCGTAGAAATGGCAACATGTATTATAGAACATTTCAATGTTCAGGTCTTATTACTGGATATATGGATATGGAAGAACATTTATTTACAACCAACGATGAGATTTTAGATCAAAATACTGCTCGATATAAAGCGATTCGAGATCAAGTCAATGAAGTTGTAAATCAATACGATTATACTTATGAGCGTGAATTTAGACGAATTGTACAAGATTTTTTATATGATAATAAAGTAAAATTATTTAAATCTTTACAAGAAGGTAATATTTTAGTTAAATTACTAAATATTTCTTTAACCCCTAAAAACAATTTAGGAAGGTTACTTTATTCATTTACTGCTCAGGCAATAGAAATCGGCGAACCAACTATTCAAAACTTCAATGATTATAAATTGCAAGTAGTTGGGGCATACTCTACTTCTATTAATTTTTCACAGAATAGACTAGGGCAAGTTAGTAGTTTTAATTACTTTGATTCTAATGATAAGCCAGTTTATAAAGTAATACCGGCGCGGACTAATTTAATTCAAGAGATTAGTAAAAATTATGGTTGGAATTATAATTTAAATGGTGCATTATCTAGTATTACTCCAAGCAATGGACTAGTTGTTAAAGATTTTCAAGTGACGCATTTAAGAATAGAGTTTGAGTCGCCGCCCTATTTAATTTTAAGGAGCGGAGATTCACTTACACCATTTGATGATTTAAACTATTCTTCTATTGCTAATTCTGGTGATATGAAAGATTTATTACTTGGATGGTTATTATATATAGATGGAGTTACTGTTTTGGTACAGCCACCTAATAATATATATGAATTAAAAGATGATGCTTTAATTTTACACTCTAATAGTGTTATTTATCCATATAAAGATTGTGAAATGAGTGTGTATTATGCCGCTCAAATTAATCAAGAAGTTGATGAATCTAATATTCCAGTCAGTTTAAGTTTAATCACTTCTATTGGACAGCTTTGGAGAATTTTTACACCTGATACTACTCAGGAAAATATTGTTGCTTTATTGAGTAATCAATATACTTATAATGATCGTAATACACGATATACTTTTTCAAGTTTAAATTTTGCAGATATAGAAGCAGATCCAGGAACAATTATATATGCAAGATCTACTGCTACTTCAGAAGATACAAAATTTATAATGAATGAAACTGGCCATTTATTATTAGACCCAGGTCTTTCTGGCGTGAATATAGCATCTCTACATTTTGAAGGTAAAGAATTCGATTTTAGATATGTTTATACTGATAATGGTGGAGAATTTAGTGTAGATAAATTTATTGAGATACACAATAATGGTAATTCTAAGCCAACTCATGCACGAGATTTTGATTATTATATAGATTCTGAATTAGGTTTACAAATGTTTTATCATAGAAAATGGCGGAATGCTGTTAAAATTAATGATTATACCTATGATATTCAATTCCCTGTTGAAGCGATAATTAATTATCAAATTCAACAAACGAAGGGAGTGTATAGTACCTAATGGATGATTTTTTAAAGGATAGAGTTTTTTTAGATGCATTTGATAATTTGCCTGTAAAAAATCAGTTTGTTAAATTAACAGTTCTTTCTTGGAATGAAGAACCTTTAAGTGAAATTCAAGGAAAAGTAGTAAGCGGGAATTTAAATTTAAATGGTTCTTCTTCTTTAAGAAGAACAGCTAATTTGACTATTTTTGCAGAAGAAAAAGAAAATGATTTATCGCAAATAGATACTGATTTATCTATTAATAGGAAAATAAAATTAGAAATTGGTTTTGAAAATACTGTTCCACCTTATATTTATCTTGCTTATAATGAGCAAAGTCAACGATTAGTTGAAAATCAAATTGATTATAGAGATTTATATGGTGATATGATCTGGTTCCCATTGGGAATTTATGTTATATTTGATCCGAATATTTCTCATAGTACAAATGGTGTTTCAATTACTTTGACTTTAAAAGATAAAATGTGTTTATTAAATGGGGATGCAGGTGGAAAATTGCCAGCAAGTACAGAATTTCATTTACGCGAGCAAGAAGATGAAGATGGGATAGTTACCGTGGATGCTCCAATAATTAGACAAATTATTCAAGAGTGTGTACAGCATTTAGGCGGCGAGGATCCCGCTCGTGTGATCATTGCTGATCTAGATGATAGATTGCGGCAGGTTGTTAGGTGGATGTCTGATGACCCATTATATTATGCACAAGCGCCAGTAACTAGCATAGATAATGTAGGCCAATCTAAATATTTTCTAGATTATGACGAAGCTGTCCGATGGGCGGCCGGAGTATCTAGCGCCAATGCGTATGATGATCTTAGCGATAGTGCGAAGAGTGAAGCAGCCGCCGCAGTTACAATTATTTCTTATGGGCAAGAAGCAGGATTTATTATGACTGATTTTATTTACCCAGGAGAATTAATTGGAGACGCAGGAGAAACTATTACTAGTGTTTTAGATAAAATAATTTCCATTTTAGGAAATTATGAATATTTTTATGATGTATATGGTAATTTTAGATTCCAAGAAATAAAGAATTATTTAAATATTACCTATACAACACAAATGTTAAAAAATAAAACTCAATATTCTGATGCAGAGGCTAATTACATTTCGAACATGACCGGCGTCCGCAGCGAGAATGAAATTGATTATAGTGTAGATATTACAGGAAATGAACGTGCAGCATATACCTTTGCAGGTTCTAAATTGATTTCTTCTTTTGCTAACGCGCCAAAATACAGTAATGTAAAAAATGATTTTGTAGTATGGGGAGTTAGAACTGCCGCAGATGGTAGCACTAAAATTCCTATTCGATACCATTTAGCTATTGATAAAAGACCTGAAATGCAATGGGATGAAAGTGCTAGTGAATGGTATTATCAAGATCATGAACATATTACTTTTTATACAGATGAATATGATGTTAAAAGAGCTAAGGTTCATTTATCTACAACAGATGCAAGTTCTGAAGGTGGAGAGACTGTAAGAACTTATGATTGGCGTGAAGAAATGTATTTTCAAGGTATTGAAGCTTCTTCTACTGGTTCAGATTATCCTTATTATTTTACTGAATTAGTGTCAGAGTGGCCTAAGCTTTGGGATTTTGATAATCATAAATTTAAGCAAACAGTTGGTTATAATCCTGCGGGGATTGATTTCTTCTTAGACATATTGGATGAAAATTCAGAAGTGGGTAAATATAGTGTTAATAATATTGGCAGAAGAAGTGAAGTAGTCTCTGATGATAGTATTAACTGTGTATTTGAGCAAGAGGTGCCAGATGTAGTATTTATTTCAACTGCGCAGGGACCAGAGGAAATGGAGTATATTAGAGCTGAATGTGATGCTATTGGTCAAGAGTATATTCAGGTTGATGAGTCTATTTACAATCTTCTTTCTATTGGTGGAAAACAAAATTCGTGCTATCAAAGAGTTTGTGAAATGCTTTATCAATTTACTAATATGAATAATTCTATTACATTGCAGACTATTCCTATTTATTATCTAGAACCAAATACAAGAATTAATGTCCAAGATCCTGCTTCTGGAATTTATGGAGATTTTGTTATTCAAACTATCTCACTTCCTCTAACTGTTGCAGGAAATATGAATATTACTGCAAATAAAGCCTTGCAAAAGATTTAAAGGAGATAAAAGGATATGAGTATAAAAATAGGGCAAATCCGAAAAAATCCTTCCACTCAATATATTAGCACTTTATCTAGCTATAGTTTAGGAACCTTCCAAAGTGCGGGAGCTGGCAGTACAACATTTTCAGATTTTGCTATTAGAGCAAGTTTCCGAGCGGGAACTACATATTATGTAAGAGTTGCTATTAATCGTATTAATATTAATACTATTATGGGAAATTCAACAGGCGCAGGAGATAATGACCCTCATAATCAATATATTGATATTAAGTTATTTGCAGAAGACACTGCGAATTCAGAATACCAACGGATTGGGGAGTCTGTTTTAGTCGAACCTTATTTAAACGAAGATACAGCAAGTTCATTGGAAAATGAATCTGCTTTTATGAATTGGTGTGCTGCTTGCGTAAGAGATAATAATCCTTCCATGAATTTATATCCCGGAGCTAGTATATATTATGCTAATTTAGTAGAAATTTATAATCAGCGAAAAGCAAATTATACTGGATTAGAAACTAATATTACAGAACCAACTAAAGCAATTGAGATTGTATTTACCCCTTATAGGGATGCTCAAGTATTAGTATTTCAATTAAGCCGGGTTGCTTATGACTATAGCTTTACCCCACGAATTGTGTCAATTGATACAACAGCAGGAAATAGAGATATTGCTACAGTTAATAATCTCTTTAATGGGATTATTGGTATGGCTAATAAAATTGGAGTTCAATCTCGACCGGGTGCATTGGTAGTTATTAATCAAACTCCAATGAGATTAGGTAAAAGTGGAATATTGGAGATTAATAATGGTATTCCAATAACCTATTTTGGGATGGTTGCTCCAAGTAACCAAGTTAGTGAATTTCTTGCAGATTATTCTTATACAGCATAAAGGGAGGATTTAAATTATGTATTCTTTTTATGGCGGCAAGCAAGGACATTCTTATAAAATAGTTGCACATTATAATAGTATCTATGATATGGTGCGCGCGTTCCAAGGCGGCGGTGCCTATACAGCAGTTAATTATGATGAATATGTTATTATAGATACTGTTATTGAAAGAAATCAAAAAAATAATTTAGAAAATGGTATTTTATATCGGCGTGGATATAATTTCTCTGAAGAATTTAATCCAAGTGCAATACCATTAAATGACGCAAATACTACACTATCACCTAATCAATTGACTGCAGCACCAGTTACTTTATCTGCAAATGAATACGGTGTTGAGTATGAATATGGAACTGTAGATAGTGGTATTTATAGTGTTTCTGCGCGGGTTCCAAGGTATAAAGATTTTAGTTATATCTTATACAATGATGGAACTTATGAAATTTTGGTTAGCGATGATGGATTCCATACAGATCAATGGAATGATGACTGGCGTACGTTCGTTGAGCATCCTGGCGGTGGTGCTGAATATATAGGTCAAATTGTTGGGCCAGAAGGTGCTACCCCTTCAGTTGCAGTAATTAGTTGGGATGATTTACGTGATTATAGACAGAGCGGGGAAGGCGCCGCAGAAGAAGTTCAAGGAGGCTTTATAGTTGACCCTCGGCCAGGATATGACCCAACCGCCGCAGGTACAGAAGGGTATGACTTAAATGGATTTCATGATGAAATTCAATATGCTCACTGTACACTAAGAGATGCAGATGGTAATGTCACAGGTTCATATATTGCTTTTGATATTCCATATACTGTCTTTACTTTTGAAGCACAAAGTATTAGTCCATATGATACTACTTACGGAACTTATGATGAGACTACGGAAACCTGGTCTTATCAAGGATTAGTTTCAGAAGGCGCCGAGTCTATTGGGCATCCTTTTTATAAATCTTATCATATTAAAATTCCTAAAGGTATCCATGGTCAAGATTTAGAGAGTGTACAAACTAAATATTATAATGCTACAGATTCTGAAGTAGCTGGTAGTCGCGATGATTTAGAAGATGGTTTATGGTTAACTTATAAGACTAAAACTTATAATGATACAGGTGAGCCAATAGCATCAGCAGAGATTCCAATTGATCCATATAAAGTTATTTCTTCTATTGATATACTTTATCGTGGTGCTTCTGAAGCAGGCCCGCATACCTATCCTTTTCAAACTATTTTCCATTATACTTATGGATCAGACACTGTATTAGATCTTAATTCTATTGATAGAATTTGGAGACAAGAAGAGACTTCTGGAAATTTATTAGTCAATCATATTTATGCTTTAATGGCTAATAGTGATGTAGCTACTGATTTAGGTTTAGTACGTCAAGTATATTCAGTTGAAAAAGACCCAACAGATTTAAACTTTTATACTTATTACACCGATGACACAACAGAAGAGCGATTAGCTCATAGAACTATTTTCCCAGTTGCCGAAATTGAGCAAATGAAATTGCGCGGCGATTTAGTATTAATTAAGTATAAAGATGTCCCGAACAGTTTTTATACTGATTCTGGTGTACCTACTTACACAGACCCTGTTACTAATGAAATTTGGTTTAATTTAGGTTCTTGCGTTAAAGGTAACCATATTTATACTAATTTTGAGACATATGAAGATTTAGTTGCTGCATATCCTTATGGTTTAGGTTATACTAGTACTGGGGCAGTAGATCCAACTACTCAAGAGAGAATGGGTTGGAATATTACAGTTGGTGCTGATAATAATTATAGTATTTATGCCTATGATTATATAAATGGCGGTTGGTATAAGATGCAAGATCTGGGTGCAAGTAGTATTAAACCTTTATACACCATGTTAGTAGCACCTGCAAATCAGCAAGGTTTACCAGATTCTTTGGATGCCGCGTTATTACAGGAGAATGGATATTGGTTTGTTGCTTCTGAATAATTAGGTCAAAACAATATAATTTTATTATTATTTTCTTTGATATTAGGTAGAAAGGAGAAAAAGTTATGGCAATAAATTTAGTTCAAGGTGCAATTGGACAATTAAAAGGCCCTTTTTCTCAAGGTGAAAGTATTAGTTTCGCGGGAGCTGGAGTAAAAATCGGTTTTGCTATTGGTGAGAAAGATTTTATGAAGGCAGGAAATCCTAATACAAATAACGGTTTTGCAATTCAGATCAACGATCAATTAGTTAGAATGGGGCGCACATATTTATATGAAACTGATGATAGTACAGAAATTACTACCGTTAGTTTTCCACAAGGCGCGCCCCCAAGCTTATTAATAGATTATGTAATTGCGGAAACCTAAGAGAGATAAGGAGTTTTTATGTATAGAATAAAGGAAATACGTCAAAAAGATTCCGAAGGTCAATTTCCAACTACTTATCCCATTGGTACAGATGGCACTTTAGTAGATATGCTTAGCGGCCTAGATAATGAAGTTGAATTAAAACTAGGCGGAAATCATGATAGTTATATAGAAGAAGTTAGTGATACAGTAACCAGAATTACTGAAACATATTATGATTTAGCACATGATAGAACTTATGTTTGTGTTACTACAATTACAGAGAACCAAGATAACACTACTACTATTGTGATCGTACTCTCTCAAAATGATGTTGAAATTAGGCGTAAAACAGTGACTATTCCTGTTGATGCTGCTACTATGAATATTAGAGAGGAGCTAGGTTTGTAATGAGTGCATGGCCTGAGGCAATATATATAATTAAAAAATTACAAAAATCTATCAATGAACTAGCTGATATTGATGCAGATATTGCTAGAATTGATTCAAATATAGCTGCCGCAAACCTTAGTCTTGCGGGGCTGCAAACTAGATTAGAAAATTTAGAAACTGAGAAAGATGAATTTGATAAGGTTATGACTATTATTGATACTAATGTAGGTACTAGTCAAGCTCCTTCTCCATCAACTCCGCATAGTGTAACGCGGTATTCAGTTTTTCTTATACAAAGTCCATAAGGAGTGATTTAACTTATGGGAGAAAATAGTTCTTTAGAAAGATTAGCTGAATTAGAAGAAGAGTCTGAACAATTAATAGATGATGTTCAAACATTCTCTGATTCTATTGATGATTTTCAAGATATACTTGATGATTCACCATATGATTATGTAAATCAAAAGAAATCAATTGTAACAACTATGTCTAATCGTCAGCCTAATTTTGTTGGGAAATACGCGGGAATGACTAATGCAGATTTTGCGGCTGGCTCTATTTGTTACGTTGTAAGTAATTAAGAGAAAAAAGGAGATTATTTATGGCAAAAATAAAAGAAGTCTCTTCTTATAATGGTACGTCATGGGATACTCCAGTACCAATAGGAGCAAATGACGCAAATATTGATATTACGTCAAGTACAACAAACCCTACTGATACCACTTCAACTTCTGCAGGGTTAGTTGATAGTAATGTTACTGTTGCGGCGGGAGACACTGCCGCTTCCGCATGGACAAAATTTAATAGATTTAGAAAAAGAGTGCAAAACGCATTCGGTAATTTTGCAGGAGTAACTTTAAGAACTGCATATAATACATCAAATACTAGTACTTCTGTTTATACAACAGGTGTTATTAATAATTACATGAGTAATGTAATTGGGTATACAGGGACGACAGAGCCAAGCGCCGGAACCGTGGCCGCTCAATTAAGTTCATTAAATAGTAAAGATGCATCTCATGATACTAGTATATCTAATTTGCAAACTGGATTAGATAATGTATTTGTTTGTAAAACAGTATATAATGCAGATGATGCACCTACTGGGGTTAGTGCGATGCCTGATGGAGCTACTAATAATCCTTTTAGTTTTTGGTGTACTATAATAACAACTTATGGGCAGGCAACTTATAAGCAACAAATTGCTATTCCTTGGGCACAAGGTGAGCAGTTTATTCTTGCTCGCAGGGTTATGGATGCTGGGACTTGGGGCGCATGGAATATAAATTATTCTACTCCTGCCTACTACCCACTTACCCAAAATAATACTAAAATTACTGTAATTGGTGGAGGCACTTCACTTCTATTTAATAGAATGTTTTTTATCCGTGTATTATTTGAAGTAAAAAGCTCTGTTGCTAAGGATGAATCGTTATTTACATTGCCTATGCCATGTCGCCTTAATGTAGGAACTATAACTTTAATAAAACAAAATGGAGCAGGCTATGCTACTGTGGCTATACGCAATAATACAGATTTATTTGTTAATTATGGTAATGGAATTCCTTCCACAGGATGGTGGGTTTTAGACGGAATATGCTATACTTTTTAAGGAAGCCGTCTCATAGCTATTAATATTAAATATGCATTTGTGTTATTTGTAAAAATTTTATCATCTATTTTTAAGACAGGTGCGTTAGCATAAACAGATCCATATAAATAAAAATGAGAAATAGTAGAGGGATTTGTCCAAAGTATAACAGGAATAGTAGTAGATTGATCATTATTATAAGCACTCACAATTACAACCGATGGAGCATAAGAGAAAGTGTAAGTGCTATGTGGGTCAGCTATTGCTGTTCCACCAAAAAATAAATTTCCAAGACAAAATTGACCTGTTTTATCTACTAGAGGATTTAACATAGTAGTACCATCTGCTGTTGTACTGGCTATATGTAATGCATAATTATTTGTTCCTCCACCTCTTCTTAATTCTGCTCTAGGTCCAGCTGTAGTACTAGTATTAGAACCTAAAGTCCATATTAACACCGGATTTTGACTAGCTGCTTTTGTATTTAAATTACTATTTAATTAACTGATAGTATGGACTAGATTCGCTAATTTTCATTGATTTTTTATAAAAAATATGTTACAATATAAATACAAAAAATGAAACAAAATTTTTTATAAAGGTTGGTGAAAAGAGTGAGCGACAATAGGGAAATTAGAGATGCAGTATTGCGGACGTTGGTAAGTGAAGGATTAAGCGGAGATCAGCTAAAGAATGTAGATAAAGCGTTGTTAAAAGCTTTAGCTGGATATCAGATTACACCTGCGGAGACCCATTTAGTGGAGCGGGAGTCATGTGTGCCAGAGATTATGGCGTATTTGGTGCGGAAGAAAGCTAAGGGGTTAGCTGAAACTACACTGCAGCAGTACAGCTTGACATTGAAGTATTTTGCTATATATGTTCCTAAAAAAATTAGTGATATTACTGAATGGGATGTATTATACTTTTTAGACCAATATAAAAAAGATAGGAATATTAGTAAATGCAGACAGGATACTTTAAGGATTATTTTGAATGGATTCTTTAGATATCAAGCTGACTGCGGAAATATTAAAATTAATCCAATGGCTACAATAGAGCCAATTAAATATAGAAAAAATGAGCGGGAGCCGCTAACAGAGATAGAGCTAGAAAAATTGCGGTATGCTTGTTCTAAATTAAAAGAGCGGGCGTTACTAGAATTTTTCTTCTCTACCGGCTGCCGCGTATCTGAAGTAGTTAATGTTGATATCGATGATATTGACTTTAATAATAAAATTTTAAAAGTGACTGGTAAAGGAGATAAGGATAGGATAGTGTGCTTAAATGCGAGTGCAGTGCTTGCATTGCAGAGATATCTAGAATCTCGAGTAGATGATAATCCAGCATTATTTGTATCTGATAATCGCCCACACCAGAGACTTAAAAAAGAAGCCTTAGAAAAAATTATTAGAGTTCTAGGCGAAAAGGCGGAGATGGGCCGCCGCATATATCCCCATCTAATTCGTCATACTACTGCTACTTATCTTTTGAAACATAAGATGCCTCTTGAAGAATTGCAGCAGTATCTTGGCCATGAAAATATAAATACTACTATGATTTATGCAAAAACTGACCGAGAAAGTATGATTAATTCATTTAAAAAATGTATGATTTAAAAGGAGAAAGTATATGATTATTCGTTTTGGATCCAATGAATATGATTTAGTACCTGGGTCTGCTGCGCAAACTTATGATGGTAATCTTCATCTTGATGTAGTAGCAGACGGTGTTGATTTTGAAGAATTAGAAGAAGTTTTATCTAATAGTGATAACCTTGATCCTATTAAAATTTTAGATAATGATGAAGTAGTTCAAGTTATTACTGGTTATGGTAAACTTTATGGCATTAGCAAGGAATATAATGTTCTTTATTGGATTGAGAGAATTGAACCAGAACCTGTTGATCCTGAAGATCCAGATGCAGAACCTGGTGAACCTCAAGACATTGAACATCGTGTTGATGTATTTAGAGTGGTTCTTCGCAAGCCTGATCTTTCTGATCAAGTTAATTTGAATACTGCTAATATTGAATTCCTCGCTATTATGAATGATATCGAGTTATAATTACAGGAGGATAGAATATAATGCATAGTAAGAATTATGCTAAGATTAAAAAGTATTATGATGAAGGACTTTGGTCTATTGCTAAGGTTAGAGCTGTAGTTGGAAAACCTCTTGGAATTACTGCTACAGAATTTTTTGAGATCACTGGTCAGGAATATTAAATTTCCTTCAGTTAAAAATCTATATTCTATGAGAGAAGAAAAATAGCACTCATAGAATTTAGTTTTTATAATTTTATATAGATTGCCGCTTCTCTTAATTGAGAAGCGGCTTTTTTGTTTTATAGGAGAAGGATAATATGTATCAGAATGATTTTTATGCGCGGGCGCAGGTTCCGTCAAACAATATAATCTGGGTACAAGGAATTGAAGGAGCTAAGGCCCAACAAATAAAGCCTGGAGTGACTTTATTATTATTAGATAGTGAAAATGATCAATTTTATATAAAGGCATGTGATCAATATGGCATTTGTTTGCCAATAAAAACTTTTAAATTTGAAGAAGTTGTTGCAGCTCCGGCTGTGGCTCAAGCACCTGCCGCCGCGCAGTATGTAACAAGAGAAGAATTAACAGAAATCTTAAAGGAGTTTAAATTACAAAATGAACAGCCTATTCAATCAACTACAACCAAATACACCACCATTAAACAACAATCTGGCTCAGATAGTAAAGAGTAGTTCTGACCCAGGAATGTTATTTAAAACAATGGCTCAAAATAGTCCACAGGTTCAATCTATTATGCAGATGATTCAGGCTGCAAATATGACTCCCAAGGATTATTTTTATAAAACTGCTCAAGAGAGAGGAATAGACCCTAATCAAATATTAGGGATGTTTAGATAATTTGTTTAAAACTGCTTTAGCAGTTTAATATATATTAAGGAGAATAATAAAACAATATGGAAAATAATGGAGCACTTAGTGCAAGTGATGTTGCATTATTAAATCGTAATAACGGTATGTCTTGGGGCGATTCCTCATTTATGTGGATTTTTGCTCTTTTGATCTTAGCCAACGGAGGTTTTGGTGGCTGGGGTAATAACAATTTTGCTAATGCTATTGGTTATGAGAATTTAGCTACTTCTAATGAAGTACAACGTGGTTTTGATAATCAAAATGCTATGGCAAATCAGCGTGAAATCCTTGCGGCAGTTAACTCTGGTACTGCTCAAAGTGTTGCTGCTACTAACCAGACTTTCCATGATACTCTCATGGCTAATCAGAATCTCTATAATGAGACTTCTAGAGACCTTGCAGCACTCGCAGTTGGTCAAGCAGATCTTCGTGCGGCTCAGGACGCATGTTGCTGCTCAACTAAGCAATTAATCCTTGAGACTGGCGCCGGTCTGCAAGCATCTGCCGCACAAAATCGTTATGAAGCAGCTATGAATACTGCGGCAATTAATGCTAATACTACTGCACAAGTTCAAAAAGTTCTTGATGTAATTTCTAATAATCGCATTGATGAATTACAAAATAAAGTTAACCAATTAGAGTTAATGAATGCTACTGCAAATGTGGTTCGTTATCCTAACGCTTCTACATATTATGCTGGGAACAACCCATTTTGCGGTGGTGGATGCGGCTGCGGTATGGTAGCCTAAACTGAGCGTATTTAGTACGTCTAACTGAAAGTAAGGGTGTGCTTAAATGCGGCACACCCTCTTTATTTTTTGAGAACAAAAAGAGGAGAAGAATATGTTACAAGTCTATACATTAGCACAAACACTCGTAGATCAACAGCCAGTGTCTTTTACTAATAGAGTTTTAATAAAAGGATGTACTGCTTCTTTAGGTGCGCCCGCCACTATAGATCTCAATAAAGCCGGAGTTTATGTTGTCTCTTGTAATGCAACTATAACAGGCGGTGCGGCCGCAGGAGATGGCTCTTTACAACTCTATAAAAACGGTGTTGCTCAACCTTTTGCAAAAGCAGAGGCAACATTAGCTACAGATGATTTAGTTTCTATTGGATTTGAGACTTTAATCCAAGTTCAAGAAAATAATACTCGGTGTTACATCACAAGTCCTACTAGCTTACAAGTAATTTATGAAGGCGTGGATGCAACAGGAGATGTTAATTTGGTTGTGACAAAACTCATATGACGATAGAAGAAGTATTTAAACAGATAGGTACTCATATGATTGAAGGGTTAATGATGCACTCTCAAATGTCTGAGTATTATTTGTTTTTGGGATTAGAAGGATACGCTGAATGCCATCAATATCATTATTTTGAAGAAAGTTGGAGTTTTCAAGATTTAATTTTATATTATATTAAAGAATTTAATAAGTTACTTCCAATAAGTCAAGCCAAAGATCCAGGTGTGATTTCGCAAAACTGGTATAAATATGCAAGAAATGATGTAGATGCGGGGACCAGAAAAACTGCTATCAAAACTGGAATGGAAAAATGGATTGATTGGGAAAAAGAAACTAAAATGCTATATGAAAATATGTATAAAGAATTACTTAATGCTGGGGAAGTGGCGGCAGCTCATAAAGTAAAAGAATTAGTATTAGATGTAGATGAGGAGCTAAGACAAGCTGAACAGTATTATTTAGATAAAAAAATTACAGATTATGATATGGCAGTAATTCTTGAAGAACAAAAACCTAAAAAAGATAAATATGAAATAGATAAACGCAGTTTATTCTTTCATAAATAAAAATAAGCCTCTGGGCCAATTCCCAGAGGCTTTTTCTTTTTACCAATCAAATTCTGCGGCGGCTGTGCCATGTTCAACTATATATGACCAGCCTATTAACACTGCATCAGCTAGATCATCATTTTTTGTATTTAGATTAAATAATTCATTAGCTTTAGCTACATCGAGCGGTTTTAGCTGCGCCCGCTTAATTCCTGGTCCTGTTTTAATTCCAACTTGCTTACGCCAATGATTAGCGCTACATAGCTGCATCTCTTTTGAGTAATGATTTAGAACTATTGCTATTGCTCCATGTGCAAAAGTTAATTTTCTATATACATCTATATTATTTTTTACGAATGCAGGTTCTGGTTCTTCTGCATATATAATATCTGGATTATATTCTAACATTAATTCATTTACTTTTTCTGCAATTTTTTCTATGCGAGTAATTGCGTTCCCTGTTGGAGCTATAATTCCAGATGATATTAATTCTTTTTCTTTAAATATTGCATATCCTGTTGAAGTCGTAGATATGTCTAATGCTAATAAAGTTGACATGATATTCCTTCTTTATAATTTTATTTAATGAACTTTATTAGTAAATAAATTTTTTACTAAATAGTAATTTAATTAAACATTTTTCAATTATATTTATTTAATTTTTAGAATCGTCTGCTGCTTTTTGACCATCAAGAGGGCCGCCATAATAAAACCCAAATAATAATTGTCTTAAACAATCTGGGCAATATCCTGAGTCATGCTTCCCAGATGATGTATAGGTGCAGCCGCAGAGTTGACAAATAAGTGTGGGTGCAGGTCCTTCCAATCGGATATCACTAGAATTTTGATTGGTGTTTGCGTCTGCCGCATTAGAAAGTACCATAATTATTTCCTTTCTCTTGAACTAAGTCAAGGATAACATAAAATTTTTATTTTGTCAAATATTTATTCATAACAGATATTGCGCGGGCGTTTATTAAATAGTAATTTAACATATCATTATAGGAATGTTTTAAAAGGGAAAAAATTGCTTGTTATTGGGGATAGTTGGTGTGGTTCTTGGAACGGCACGGAAAACCTTACTCCGTGGGCAACTAGACTTGCGACTATGACAGGTGCAATATGTGAAAATCACGCTTTCCCAGGTAGTGGTTTTGTCGCTACAGGTAATTTAAACAAAAATTATGCTACTGCAATTTCTGAGCTTGACGGAGATTTTGATGCAATAATTGTTCAAGGCGGCATAAATGATATTGTAGCTAATCCGACCGCTGAAACTATTAAAACAGCAGTTGCAAATTTTGCAACGAATTGTAGAACAAAATTTCCTAATAGAGATATTTATTTTATACCAACTACACAATGTGTACCGTTAAACATAACACAGATTCAAGTAATATTTAATATAATGCTTGAAGCACGAAAACACTATTTAATAACATGCAAGGAGACTGCATCAATTTCTATTAGCTCACCAAATTATGCAGGAGATTTAACCCACTTAAGTGATGCCGGCTACGATGAACTTGCAAGATGCGTTGCACAATTTTTAAGCGAAGGTACATCAAAAGTTACAAAAGAAACTATTCATTACCCCAATAGCCCTGCTTATATGTTTTATAATATGACTCCGCCAGCAGGTATTACATGGACTGGCATGTATATTCGAGTGGAAGGCGACATTGTTAATTTCTATGGTACAGCAAACTTTGCGAATGATACAACTGGAGATTTTGTTAAAATAATGGACGGGTTACCGCCTGCTATCGCGCCATATACAGCATCAAATTACGCTTTTGATACATTCCCCGCAGGTTCAGATCCTGCTTTCGCTTATAGAGTTGCATTTATGGTAGGCCAAGAAATGTTTGTACAAACAATGTGGACAAACATGAAAAATCATACTTTGTTTGTAATAGCATCATATACTACAAACGAAAATACTGAATTGTTTACAACTACATAAAGCTTAAAATCATAGTATGAATATTATGTTATTATTAAATATAGATAAGACAGATATTTTTGCTATTATATAGCTATAACTAATTCAATTCGTTAATATTTTATACCGATGCTAAATATACACATGATCCATACCAATGGCCAGCAACTTGACCACAATACCATGGCTGTAAAGTACCTCCGTCTAAATTAACACGAGGTTGTAAACTTGTATCTGTTCGGCCACCGGCAGCAGATACAAATATAGTGCCCCCAGTGACTGGCGAAGGACAAGCGTTGTTTGCAGAAAGCTTAGCTACACCATCGCTAGAATAAGTTGAGTTTAAAGTAACGTCATAAGTTAAATGCACTATTCTCACTCCACTAGCACCAACGCTAATACTACGATAAGATATTCCACCGCTACAATATGTAGAATTAACTGCAACACCAGTTGAAGCAGTCAATCCATTTTGTATCCAGAGTTGGGCTTTTTCTGGCACTGAGTCCCAAACTCTTAAACACCAATATGCTCGTTCAAATCGAGGAGAATAAATATTTAACCACCCATACGTAGCAGAACCCATATATGTGCAATAAAAATCTCCCACAGCTCTACCAGTGAAACTACCATCTGAACAAAAATTTTCAGTAAATCCATCCCATATATGAAAATTTATAACACAATTACTGCCATTCCAACCAGCATTTATAGCTGCATCTCTCATTTGCGCCCAAGAATCTACCCATGAACTTAACTCAATATATGTACTTGCCCATTTACTATTTTGTAAAAATGAAACATCTGTCTGTAAAGTTGCAATATTAGAATTTTGAGTTGCATCATTACTATTTAATTAATTAATTGAAATTGACAAGAATGAAAAATTATGTTATAATTTATTTAAATAATGGAGGGATTTTAAATGGATTATTCAACAACAAATACTAATAAAATGACAATAGATACAAATACAGCGTTAGGAACTAGCTGTAGCTATTTAACAGGCTGCCCACATAGATTACCTTGTGGATATTGTATGATTATGAAAACGCCATGCATATCATCAACTTCTATTACATGGACTAATAATCCTACTACAATAACAACAGAAGTTAAACCTCTTTCTTCAAATTCTGCAATAGAAGTTAAAGCATAAATAAAAATGCGGTGTAATTAACACCGCATTTATTTTATTCCGGTAGAACCAAATCCACCAGAGCCTCTATTTGTTTCATCTAAATCATCAACTTCTACAAGATTCATAGTAGGGACTTTTCTAAAACAGATTTGAGCAATTCTTTCACCATGCTCAATAGTCTGAGCTTCATTTGTATCATTATGAAGTGCTACAATAACAGGCCCTCTATAATCTGAATCAATAGTGCCAGGAGTATTTGCGGGACGCAAACCTTGTTTGGTGGCCAATCCAGACCTTGGACGAATTTGTCCTTCATAGCCCTCTGGAATTGCCATCGCTAAACCTGTAGACACTTTCATAGTTTGATGTGGCGGAATCACTAAGCTAGAGTTAGGAGAATCCATAAGATAGGCATAAAGATCGTATCCAGCTGCGCCCGCAGATCCCAAATAAGGGAGTTGAGCATCTTCGTAAAGTTTCTTAATTTGGACTTCATTAACCATATGTGACTTCTACCTCTTCAACTGGCTCTTTTGGATCATTAAAAGTTTTCACCAAAGTAACCTGATACCAACTGTCAATAACTTCGCCCTTTTGTTTTCTTTCTTTTAATTCCGATGCATACTTTTTCATGGAATAAGCATTATTCTTTTTTTGCTCTTCAATAAAAGCTTTAGCTTCAGATTCAGTATCTACTCTATATTTTTCGGTAACTTCACAAAGATATTTCATTTATTTCTCCTGTAAAATAACATTAAATTTTGTTTTTTCAAATTTAGTATTCTGATAAGTAATTATATCATCTTTTATTTTTTGCGTATAATTATTGTTACCAATGATAATAAGTTCATCAACATTTTTTTCTATGCAAAAATTAGTAATGGTGCTGCAAAAAAGAATGTTGTAATTACCTAATTCATATTTCCAAATTGCTCCTGTCTCATTATCATGTATAATAGGTTGAATATTTAAATTAACAGGACTTAATTCTATAATACAAGTTCTCATATTTCTACTATTGCCTCATCATATCTAAATAAATAATAGCAATAATCTTCATCGTCTATCCGCAGCCAAATTTCCCATGCATTACCATCTGTGGGATCAATAGAAACAATCTTACCTCGGTTTACAAGGCATTCAATAATAACAGCAGCCATATCTGAATAAGATCCATGATCCAAACGAAAAACAGTAAAATCTCTTTGTTCGTGGCATAATAGCATAGCATATTTATCAACATGATCTCTATACCATCTGCGGATTTCTTCTTGTCTATCTAAAATTTTAGATCTACTAAGAACTTCTTCTTGCATACTTAATTGTTTATTTACTTCATATAAGGTCCCCGCTTCTAAATCCATGGGATACAACCTCCTGTACTGGAATTCCATATGAAGATAGCCAATCAGCAACTAAATGTCTATGACAAAATTCATCAGGTTTTTCATAACATAACAATACAATTTGCCAATCTTCTGTTAATTTCATTAGCTCTTCCCTAACTTCATAAGGATTCAAATTATCTAATACTTCTTTAATATATTGTTCAGAGTATTTCTTTTCATCATGAGTTTCTTTAAACTCTTTTAAAATACTCCAACTGGGCGCGAGCTGCTTATATTCTAGACCCTTGTACCATGCGGGAGCTGCGCGCGCAATACTAACAGGAGTGACATGCTCTGTAGGGAGATTTCTTAAATTAGCAAAATAACTTGTGAAAAACATTAACTAATCCTTTCGGCATATTGATTAGGCGAAGCTAATTTTACACCTAATATTTCATCATAATGGCTATCTTGGTCAGGAATAAACCTTCCATATTTTATATATATATTATCATATTTTTTTAAAAAAGTCAAGTAGTATTTTAATTCTTCTTTTGTATATCCAGTATATAAAACAATATCATCTTTAGTTTTCATGCGTACAGCTATAATAAACTGTTTTAATTCATCCCAAGAATCAAAAGGTTCTAATCCTTGGCATACAATAGCTTCACTAATTGGATTTTGCAAATATCTTATAATTAATTCATATATATCTATATTAACTTCGGGCGCAGTAGCTAGGTCTGAATTTTGACAGACTTGGCGCCCGCATTCTTTATCACATTTAAAACTACAATAAGGAAATTCCAAAACCATTGCAGGTTTTTTATAATTGACAAAATCTTCATCAATTAATCCTTTGAGTATCATAATTCCTCCGCAGTAGTATTAATAGCTTCCCAACGTCTAAGTTTATATTCACTCTTTCTATTCTTAGACCATGTTTGGATTGGAGTGTAGAACCCTACAATTCTCGTGTATTCAGTTTCTACTGGCTTACCGCATTTAGGACAAGTTCTACCATAAAAGGCATGGTTATCTTCGCACGCTTGGATCTTAGTATTAAAAGCAAAATAAGTTACACCCTGATCTGCAATATATTCTACCATTTTTCTAGCTTTTTCATAACTATCAAATGGTGTATCAATATTAGCGTGAAGAATTGAACCACCATTACAATAACTATCGAAAAGTGCTTGAACCCTTACTCGTTCTTGAAGGGTTGTTTTAATTCCGAGTGGCATAAATTGGTTGCCATAAAGGGGTAAGTCATAGATATTAGCATCGGGATAGAAAAATTTATCTTTCCGCATTAGCTTATCGGCTGCACTTTCACCTGGAATTTGTTCTGTATTTATTTTATAGTCTGCGTTAACTTTTAGGATAAACTTATCTGCTACATCACGCATAGTCTTAAAAATCTTTTCACCTAACACTGCCGCAGCATCATCATAAAAGGTGTTTCCAAATTCATCTTGGCTAATATATCCAAACTTTTTCATAGTCTCATATACGCCTATAAAACCAATAGTGTTATATAAATGTTCAAAATCAACTAAACCATATGAAAAATTAGGAAGCAGTCCTTTTTCAACATCCCGTTGAATAATATGTCTTATACAATCTAAAGCCATTAAAGCGACTTCAGTACGATCCCGCAGATTTTCAAGATACTCATTTTCATCTTTTGAATCAAGAGCGCAACGAGCTAAATTAATAGTATTGACTTTTACAGATCCTACTTTAAGCGCGGTCCCGCCAATACTGTTAAAATAACCTAGATCTCTGATGTCACTTTTTAATCTACAACAATTTGATAAACTATTGACTGAATCATCAATGAAAAGATTGCTATCACTCCATTGCATGTTATGTTCTATAGCCCAGTGTGCAAAATCTTCATCTTCAAATTGACCATTCTTTCTAAGCAAAGAAATTGTTGAAACTGGAAATGTGAACATATTTTCCTGGCGTGTTTTTGCCATTTCTTCTAGATACCATTTTTGAAATTCAATAACTTCTTCTTCTGCATCAATCATAAAACTTCCATCGGGGAATTCACTTCCACCAAACAAAGCTTCATAATAAGGATGATCAAATACAGAAGTGTTTGTGAATGCAGACTGTTGTCCATCACGTACATAAGGCTGGTTCACTGCATATATAAAGCGCTGAAAATTTTGCCGCGCATACTTCTCTTCACAATGACTGGTTTTAATACCTAAATAATCTGCTTCCACATCTTTATGCCAAAAGTAATACATATAAGGAATTAAATTAGGCAATCCCACGGCCCCAGAAGATCTATTGCTTGCAAAACCAATAAATTCTTTTACGAAATCTACAAAAGTAGTAAGATGTTGCGCGGGCTGCGGATTAAAAGTGCCACCAATAAAATATAACCCTTTTTCTGCTAAATCTTTTAAATCATAGGCAAAGCAATAATGTTTAAATGTTGAGGTGTCCGCATCGTGCATGTATAAATACCCCATCCATTCATATCTCAACCATGTATTTGCTGCTTTAAAACCAAATCTTTTTTGCATTTCATAATAAATTTTATTAAATGCAAGAAGTTTTCTATGTGGTTTTGGCATTTCAGATAAAAGTGTAACTATATCTTTTCTACCAACATTACTATTACCATCAATAGAAGAATCAGCTACTGTTGATTCATCAATAAAATTTGAAATAAAATCTGTATATGAAAGCTGTTCATCAGCAAAACCATTAATTTGAGCTATCTCAGTGCCGAATTCAGCTTGAAGTTTATTATATTGTGTTTGAAAATTTTTACCAAGTCTTACATTTATTTCCATGTACAATCCTCACTCTTGAGTTTTAAGCCAAGCTAAAGCTTGTGAAAAATCTTTTAATTCACCATCAATTTCTAACATAGGCGCAGATTTAATTCCTTTTGCCATCATGTCATCAATATTAGTATTGATAGTATATTGGATTCCTTTCTGATCAAGTTTCATAGATAAAACTTTACATTTAGGACAATTAGTTGAATAAAAAGTAATCATATATTCGCCTCCGTATTTATACTTAAGTTTCTTTTGGAGAAAATTATATGATTTTGCCCGAATCGCCCGAAAGGAAATATGCCAAAAGATTTTCAGATAACCAATCTAAGAGTTCTTCTGTAATAGTAGTAATAGATCTATTTTGATTATAGACAGTAAAGTAAGGAAAATCTAAATCATATTGATTAAAATCCGAATCATCAGTTTTAAAACGCCTACAAATTTCTGCACAGTCTGGATATTTTTCTCGGTTTAATTGTCGTAATAATCTTTCTTTATCATCACAATTGATAAAAATTGGAATTACCTTATAATCTGCTTGTGGCAACTTCAAAAGTTGATGAATACCGCTTAAATTAAATACCCCAATATTAATTTTATAATCTGTTAAAGCAAATTTTGGAGTGCCATATTTCCAACCTCGAAATTCAGATGTCTCTAAGAACATTTTATCTTTTTTACTTTGGATATATTGATCTTCTGTATAGAAAAAATAATCTACCCCATCTTTTTCATACTCGCGCGGCGGCCGCGTAGTTACAGATACCAACTCATGGTAAATGAAAGGAGATTGTTTAATAATCTCCTTTAATATAGAATCTTTACCAGCGCCCGCCTTGCCGAATAATGCTACAATAATTTTTTTATCATTCATCTTCTTGACCATACCTTTGTGATGTAATTTCAATATTTTGTCCTATAACGTCAGTTATTTTATACAAAGTATGACCAGGTGTATTTGCATACCGTTTAGCATTAAATGTATCATCTCTTCTAAATCCTGTAATCATAAGTTTTGTACCGCGGGTAAACCAACCTTTTTCTTTAATCTTTTTCGTTCCATCCGTTTGTACTTCACTAATTTGTCTACCATACATTGCATAAAAATCTTTAGAAAATTTTACATTAACAACGCCTGTTGTTGTTAATAATGAGATACTGTGTCGTGTATCATTTTTACTAATTACAGTTCCTGCAATTCGTGTTAATTTATAAATAGGAATTTGTTGTCCATTTCTTTTGAAAAAATAATCAACTTCTGGATTACTATTAAGATTTTTAAAATCAACAATTCCATATTTATGAGTATTAATTCCTTGCAATTCATGCGGGTTATAATAAAAACACAATGCTTCCATTTCCCAAGCTGAAATAGATCCTTTTGCATATTTATCCCAAAGATCTAAGAATAATTGTTTATTATACTCATCTAATACTTCTTGTTGATGCGTTTGTAACCATGCTCTAACAGTATCCATCTTTTGTTTATATATTTTATCCCATACTGTTTGTTTAATAAAAAACTGTCCATGACTTATTTGAATTATATCTAACAAATCAGAAGCTTCCCGCTCAAGAAATTCATACATAATTTCACTGATTCTATAATATTCTTCAACTTTATCTTTTTTACAGAATTTATTAAATTTAAAGATTTTTTTCTCAAAATCTAATTCTGGCGGGAACAGCCCACGTTCAATTAACCCATTTACATTTTGAAGATTCAGTTTTGTTTTTGGCTCACTTGCAATAATCAAATACTGAATCATTGTTAAAATTCTTGGATGAATTTTTAACTCTGCGGCGACCGCACTATTTATCGAATCAAATGCCCCCGCCTTAATCAAACTAATCATTGCAGTTTTAGTTAATGGGCATTTTCTTAAAAAATCTTTGAAGTTATTATAAGGTCTATTATTTAAAATTTTATCAATAATTGGCGCCCCAACTCCATTTAATGCTTTCATGCCAAAGAGAATTTGATGATTATCTGGATCTGGTTCAAATCCATATGCAGATTTATTAATATCAACTAAGCTAACTTTAATTCCAGAATTAATAATTTCACCGATAGCTTTAGCTAATTTTGCATAGTCTGTACTAGTCTCTTTCTTTTGAACCCCAATAATATCTCCATCATCATCTTCTAAATATTCATTTTCATCTTCTTCAAGGCTTCCACTATTAACAATAAGACACGCAGTATTCCAATAAATTGGATCCCAGTTTGTTGCTATATACGCAGTTTGATATCCAATAAATGAATATGCTAAAGCATGTATGATCGAAAAAGAATAACCCATTTGAGGCCCAATACCTTGGAACCAAATATATTTACCAAGAGCTGGAGATTTTGCCTGTGTTAACACTTGTTCTTTAAGCGCGGGAATCTTTTCCATCTGTTTTTTGCCAACGATTTTTCTAGCGCTATTTGCATCTTTAAGACTAAATCCACAAATATCTGGGTCCATCAACATCATCATCATTTGTTCCTGGCTTGGCGGGACTCCATATGACTGTTTAAAATACTTTTCTACTATCTGGACTTCATGATCTGTGAGACCTGCCGCCGCCATTTCATTATACCAAAGTTTAATATTATTTTTGAACCTAATATATTTTTCCATAGGCGTCTCTTGACCTTGCTCACTTGTCATAAGGCGCATTAGTCCATTTGCATCCGCGAGTTCTAAAATATTTTGTGGTTTAATTTTTTTAGCTGCCTGCGCGCCAACATCGCTATCAAATTGGAATACATTTAAGATAGATCCTTTTTGAATATTTTCCCATACATCCTTTCGATCAAGAGGAAGAACATTAGGATGAAAATATTTATTATATACCTCTCTTAAAGTTAAATTATTTTCAATTTGATTAAACTCTTGAAGAAACTTAATTGCTTGTGCAAGTTTATCTTCTACTTCAGTAACCAGAAAGTCATATTTTACAAAACCTAAATATTCTGCATCATGAAGATCAAAAGCTGTAATGATTTCTCCTTTTGGAGTTCGCATATAAGAACCAAACTCATAGGGATCTTCATCATTCATTACAATCCCTGAAGCATGAGAGCTTCTTTTGTTAATCAAATTTTCGATTCCTGACATAATCTCCAAAAGTCCAGGATATTCTGCAATTTCATTAATAAATAAATCAACCTTGCGGCGGCCCTTGTCAGGATTACCCTGGATTACATCTTTTAACGGCCATAGAAATCCTCGTTCACTTGGGATTAGAGATGATAAATATTGAGCTGTATCACTATCAATACCATCTGGATAAGTTTCAGACCGATACCCGCGGCAAGCTGTTAAAATTGTTGATTTAGTTGTTTCTGTACCAAATGTCGCTACTAATACACAACCAAGATTTTTACGACTTAATTCATCAACATCTTGATTAAAATGCATACCGCGCTCTTCTTTTATTTTACGAATAATTGTAGGTTTTTTAGATGGACACAAATCTAGATCGATATCACCAAGTTCTACTCTATCTTTATTAAGATATCTCCAGAATGGAAGATTCCACTGGATTGGATCAAGCTGTGTAATTCCGAGTAGATAATGATTTAATCCACTACAACTAGAACCACGGCCGGCACCGACCAAGCTCCCGCATTCCCACATCATATCAATATAATGTTGAAGTGTAATAGGATATTTAAACATATTAGTTTCAAGTTTTTCACTAATTGTTCTTTTAATATCAGCTTCTTCTTCAAGTCGTGCTAAATAAGTGTCATTTTCTAAATTTAATTCTTGAAGTTTATTAATACACTCATTAACCCAATATCTCTCATAATTATCTTGTGATTCATACATCGAAGTTAATACTGGGTATTTTTCTGTAAAGGAATTATTAGCTTTACCTTGTACTAACCATTTTTGTTCATATTCTTTAACTTCAACAGATGGAATTACTTGATGGTGTGCAAGATTATATACTTCAATTTTATCATATATCTCCATACTATTTTTGCACATCTGTTCATACTCAGATGCAATAGATGGACGTAAATTATTTAAGATATCTTCTTCAGGCTGAAGATATGCATATTCATAGAATGAATCAACTTCACGATCGCCGCCCTTAGAATTTAAATATGCTTTATGTACATATCTATCTTCTCTTTTGAGATAATGAGCATCCGTACCTATTACCATTTTAATCCCATATGCGGCGGCTATATCTTTAAGTTTTAAGTTAACTCGAATTTGTTCTTTACTAGCGCCTGGAGCACACTCAATATAAAAATCATCTCCAAACAAATTTTTCATAAAAGTTATAAACTTTTCTATCTGAAGATAAGCGGAGATTGCTCCATTTTCATCCCCAACTTGCCGTGCAACTACCATATTATTAACTGCGCTAGATAGTTCTCCACCTAAACAAGCGCTAGTACAAATGAGATGCCCAGGTTGCGCCCGCACTACTTCTTCTAATTCACTTTTGAGAGTAGGCACTCTTTCCATACCTCTATCATGATAACTTTGCATCCATGCTCTTGAACTTAATTTACAAAGTTGTTTAAAACCATCATGATCTTTTGCAATTAAAATACAATGGTAATAAGGCTGATTTGTATCTCTTGTATCAGTTAAATAAATTTCATTACCTAATCCAATTTTAAATTCTGGATTTTCTTTTTGAATTTCAAATTGAATTTTATTAAATATTACAGCTCCAGAGATACATTCATGGTCTGTAATAGATATACCTTTTAATCTAAGTTCTACTGCTCGATTAATAAGATCTTTAGGCTTATTAATACAATCGAGTAGTCTTATATTGCTGAAATGGCTATGACTATGTACTTCAAATCTATCTAGCACTTTCATACCTCACTTCGATATTTTTTCTATATATATTATATCATAAAATAAAAAAATTGTCAAGATAATGTATCTTGACAATTACTGTTTTCTTATTCCACAATTAGGACAATAATTATATCGTTTAGTTATTTCTTGTTCAAAACTCCATGATCCATCTTTATTTCTTTTACTGGTTGATGCACAGTATTCAAAACCGCAAGAGCAACGTGCATATAAAGCAATATCATGAGGATATTTGATGATAATCCAAGGTTGTATTTTTCTTGGTTTCATTCTGGAATAAATTCTTTATTAGTAATTTTTACTTTAAAATCTTCTTCTATAATATCATTACGAAAATAATAGATTTCTCCATAATGATTCTCAATGTTGTTACGGAATGTCCAATAAGCATCTTCACCAATAAAGAATTCAGCGTCAATTAAATGATAAGGGCGTTCTTCCATATAAGTACGATTAGGGCAAATAATCATACATTCTTTTTCATACTCTAATTTAGTGTTTAAATATTCTTCTTCTGAAATTTGCTGTTTAAAAATCATTTGCATTATATTCAAAATCTCCTATTTTCATAATATTCATTTTCGTTTTCTGGAGTTAAAAGAAAACGTGTTGTTGTTAATTTAAGATCGTTAAATGTATATTTTGTGTCATAGGGGATGCGGATTAAAGGAATATGGTGTTCAAAACAATACTTATTTTTTAAAAGATCATTTTCTCTTGTTATAGCAAATTGTTTTTCGTTATTCCAAGAATTTTCACTTGACCATTTAAAATGTTGGCTTCCATCATATTCTATTAAATAGAGTAAAGTATCTTTATTAAAAATTGCAAAATCGAACATTAATTGGTCACAAGAACGTCCAGTAGAAGTTAAATCTGAAAATTTATATTGTTCTTTAAATTGAAAATTGGCTCGTTGTAACATATCAGCAATTAATGATTCATTTTTACTTAAAACACAACCACAACTAATAGTATCTCCATTGCGTAAATAATCTCCAAAAACAATAACGTTTTTACGTCCACATTTAGTACAAGTACAATTCCAAAAAATTCCTTCTTTATCATGACGAGGTTTTTCTTCTTCTGTAGCCATTCGTTCAACATAAAGATATCCATATGTTTTACCTTCTTCATGCTTAATGGAAGCTTGACGCATTTTTTCCATTCTGATACATCCACAGTTAGTTGACCGTCCAGCTCGGAGATGTGCTCCATCAACATCTTTTTCTTTTCCACATGCTGTGCAAATACATCTCCAACGAGTTCGCTGCCCTGGCTTAGATGGTGCTCTTTCTATCACATGCCAATATCCAAAATCTTGGCCTGTTAAATCTATTAATTTACTCATATAAAATTTATCCTTTCTATTTCTTTTCATAAAAATATAAACTTTATGAGTAATAAATTATCTCTTTATGACCAGTGTAACTATTTTAATGTTGAATAATTACTAATTTTTCTGAAGCTCTTGTAGCACAAGTGTACAAAAATCGAGCGTGAGTTTCTTTGTCCCAAGGGAAACCCTCTTCTACAACTAAAACTTTATCCCATTCTGAGCCTTGTGCTTTCCAACCCGTAATAGCATAGCCATATTCAAATTCACGCGGTATAATATCTCCAATACGAGTTTTAGCTTTTCCGATTTTATAAGCATCGCGCCAATCACAACACTTAGTACCTTCAGTTAAAAAATTATAATCAATATCTATACATGGATATTCATTATTATCATCAGTAATAATATCTGCCTGTAAAATATCAAATTTCTTAACAGTAGTACATAACCAATAAGGAATATTTATAAAAGTTTTAAATGAATTTTTTAAATAACCAATAGAACCGTTAATTAAAGGATCTCCCGCCATATTAAAATCTTCCCAGTAATTTCTAGAACAAATTACTTTATCCCCATCGCGCGGCGGCCCCTCGCGCCCAGCCATTTTTCTCATACGATCATTAAGGCTATGTCGTGTATTATTTTTAGCACAAAGAACTTGATCGGCCCAAGTTAATACGCTATTTTCACTTAAATAAATATTAGGTACAACCTTTATTTCTTTACCTTCCTGAATTTGTAAAGGTTGCATATCTCTAATACTCATTGTAAGTCTAATAATTTCAGATTCTTGCGCCTGCCGCATTATTTCATCAAGAAAGATATGAGGATGATCAAGGAGATGATTATCTTCATCTTTGTCTATTGGCGGAAGCTGAAATGGATCACCTAAACAAACTACATATACACGATGCTTAAATAATAGATCGATGAGCTTCTTTGGTGCCATTGATACTTCATCAACAATAACTATGGTGTACGGGATACTAGATTTAGGTCTATTGATAAAGCCTCCACCTGGGCGAGGGAAACTTTCATAAAGCAATCTATGTAACGTACTTACATTTGAGTTACCTTTTTTTCTTAAAACTTCTGCTGCTTTTCCAGTAAAAGTTGCAAAACAAACTTGCTCAGGAGCAACGTCTAAAGCTTCAATAATAAATTTAACAAGTGTTGTTTTTCCACTTCCTGCATAACCACTAATGGTTGTATATTTACAATTTTGTTTATATCTTTCAACAGCAATCTTTAATCCTTGTTCTTGTTTATTTGTTAGAATCATTTTTTTATTCTATTAACTCCCAATGATAACCAAAAGCGGTTTTTTTCTGTCCATGAAGAACTGAACTAATATTAGTTGCAGTTCTTTTTCTTCCCATTGCTTCACATGCATCTGCTATACAATTATAAATGATTTGAGTTTCAACACAACGAACTTTTTTACCATGAGATTTAATATGTCCTTCGCTGGCTTTTTTATGTTCTAACGGGTCAGCCCATCTACGTTGTTGCCCTTCTCTACTTTTCTTATGTTCTAAAGGATTTTCATATCTTTTAATATTATTAATTCGTTGTGTTTCACGACGTTCTGGATTTTCTGCATATGATTTTAATTGACTTTGTTTAAGTCGTTCTTTATATTCTGGATCGTTCCATCTTTCTTTAGTTTTTTCTGATAATTTTTGTCGTGTTTCTATGGAAATATCATGTGTTTTATAATAGTTTTTCATAATTTCACTTTGTTGTTCTCTCATTTCTGGAGTCCATTTTACATTACCATCACCACCCCAGGTAGAGTTCCATCCATTAATATAACTATCATAAAATTCAATCCAATATATTTCTTGACTATTTAATTCCTCATTAGGATATTCGCCCAAAATATCATAATGAAAATGTTCTGGCCCATATTTTCTAATAGCATTATGTAATTTAAAATTTCTATGACCAGATATGGCATCTTGAATATGTTCTTGAAAACGTTCTTTTACTGTTCTTTCAGTTTTACCAACATAAACATTAGAAATGTTTTCTAAATCACAATAAATTTTATAAATATACCCCATAATAAAACCTCCTATAATTACAGTATATTTTTCTCTGTCATCAAGTAAAGAAAAATAAAACTATGAGATTTTATATTTTTGACCTAATAATTTATTTTTGTTATGTGTATATAATACCATATTTTTTATTATTTGTCAATTTTGGTTGGAAAAAATCCTAGGCCATTTTTTTGATTGGATTGGCGGATGTGCGCGGGCCACAGCTTTTTTCAACACAATAATTAGAAGAAATAAGCACTACTATCTATAACTTCAAAATCTTCCATAAAGATCTGAGGTGTGATTGACCCCATCCATTCATTTTTATTGCATTTACCAACTAAATTTATTTCAATATATCCAGTATTATTTGTAGAAAATCTATTACAATCTTCTTCAGACGCTCTGAATTTCATTATGGCAATATCATTATGTAATGTAATTTTTAAAGTCAAATCTTTTTTACTATAAATTGTAACCATATCAGGAGTAATACGTAGTTTTTGAATTGCTATTAAAGGCTCATCTAAATCTTTTCCCCATAATGATTCTAAATCTGCAATATCCAAAATTGCTTGAGGCTGTACTTCATTTTCAGTCCAGAGATAATCTACCTGATAGACTGGTTCAGTAGGCATATCTGCTAAAATTTTATCTGTATGTTGGATAAATTCTGGAATTTTGTCTAATTCAATACCTAAACCGAAGGCTCCTTGGTGTCCAGTCGCATACATAATACAATTACTAGCTTCACAAATGTCTTTAAACTGAGTCACGCCAACTTTATCGCACCCGCGCGCACTGCCTTGATAACTAACTTGAGTTATAGGAGACTCTTCCCAAGGCGGAGTATCTTCATTAGTTTCTATTACTTTTGTAAGAATACAACAGGGGCGTTGATATTTAGCCATAATTTTATTAGCACATAAACCAGCAATATTCTTATCAATTTGGCCAGGCTCTAATAAAAATAAAATTACCTTATGATCTAATAAATTCTGTGTTGCAATCATATTTTCAAGTAAATCCATACTATTATCTTGTGCTTTTGTCTGACGAGCCTTAACATTTGTCGCTACTCGAATTGCTTGTTCGACTATTGTTTCTTTTGCGCCTGCCGCATGCCCACGTTTTGTAGAATCTATATAATTAAAGGCAAAACAAGATAACATAGATTTAAAAATTAAATCTTTTTCTTCTGACGTTCCGCTTCGCACAATAGCATTAACAAAAGGAGCCACATAAAAAGCTACTCCAATTGGAGTTACTTTATCTCCTATTGAATATCTATTTTTTTCAATCATATAGGTAATAAAAGGATTGTGTAAATGACTATCAGTTAATCCTAATTGAATAAGATGTTTAGTTTCAAATGATAGCATGCTCATCATATCTGCGCAATTCCCAAGAGCAACCAGATCTAAATAATCATCTGCTTTATCAACACCTAATAAAGAGTCTAAATAACGACAAAATTGCCATGTAACGCCGACTCCAGATAATTCTTTATTTGGATAATTAGAAGTTTGATTATTAATAACAAAAGCGTATGGATTTTGAATATCACAAATATGGTGATCTAAAATAATAACTTTACATTGCTCATTCCATAAAGTTTGACATTCATTTATATCATTAGAACCTGCATCTGGAATAATAATTAATTTTTGTTGATCATTTAAAGAATTAACAATATCTTGAATATGGTCATTTAATCCATGTTGTTTTCCACTATGAATTTTATATGCGAGATGCGCGGCAACCCAGTCCGGAAACAATTGAAATAGATAGTTGTATATTAATGCGGCAGATGTAAAACCATCACAATCTGAATCTACGATCAATATCGCATCATGTGCCAGATTAATTGTAGAAATAAGAGCGGTTGCCGCATTTTTTAAGACATCAAAACCAAAATCTTCATATGAATTTATATCAGCTTGAGTTGTATGTAAATAGTGTTGGATATCTTCTCTTGCTATTCCTCTGTTAGTTAAAATTTGTTCAACTGTTGTGTAGTTTGTATTAATTGAATTAATTAAACTAAATTTCATACGATCATTCTTTCTAATATTATTTTAATAATTATAACATAAAAAAAATAACTTGTCAAGAATTCAACAAGTTATATAATAAAATTACTAGTTTCTAATTTTAAATCATTTATAGATAAATCTTTTAAATGAGTATAAGGAATTCGTATTAAAGGAATATTATGTACTTTGCACCAATTATTTTTATATTCGTCATGCGCCTGTACTTTTAGATAATTTTCTTTACTGTTCCAAGTATTTATATTTGTACCATAATAAAAATGCTGTTCTCCATCATACTCAATTAGATAATTATTATTGACATAAAAATCAAATTTAGCTAAATAATTGCTTTCGGGGAATTTACAATCGGGGAAAGAATATTGCTTAACATATTGAATATTGTTTTCTTTTAATAATAATTCAATATAATATTCTCCTTTTGATTTTAAGCATCCACAAGATGTTTTTCTTCCTTCTTGTAAAGTATGAGTATCAGCTTCAATAATATTTCCACAATCGCATTTACATTTCCAAATTACTCGTCCATCATTACTACGCTTATCTGTAGACTCTAAAGCAACTAATTTTCCAAAACGTTTATTTGTTAAGTCAACTGTTTGTCTTTTTTTATTCTCTTTAATTAATACTGATTTTTTATAACATCCACAACTTTTGGTATTTCCTGATTTTAAATTCCAATTCCGAACTTCTCGAATTGCTCCACATTTACATTGACATTTCCAGAAATTATCCTTCCCTTTCTTAATTGGACCATCTAATACTGTTAAATAACCAAAAGTTTGTCCTATTAAATTTTCTATCATAAAATCACTCCTTTCAATAAGGAATAAAATTCTTATATAGAAAATATACTGTTTTTGCCCAATCAATTGGCAGAATTAAAGAAAAATTCTTTTATTATATAGTTCTAAAAAAATATCTTTACCTTGGTCAACGGGGCTTGCCTTATATTTTAAAGTATATCCTTTATCAAAAATATATGAAAGCTGTATATATTTGCCATATTTGTCATGTAAATTATACATTTTTTTAGCCCATTCTCTATGTTCTTCGCTTGTAAGTTGTTGATATTGTCGGTCTAAGGCAATGATCATTTCTTCTATGCCAAGAGATAATAAAAGCTGAACTTGATATGAACTAAGATTACTGCCACAACAAGCTACACTGATATCATTTTCTGGTTTAAAATAAGTTGCAAATTTAAGACAGCTTTTTTCTGATTCAAACACTATAGCTTTTTTTATTACACGAACTGCGGCTGCGCAATTATTTATATTATAAAGATTTAAACCAAGCGGATGGTTATACATCTTTTTATTAATAACCGCAGGTTTGTATTTTCCTGTTGTTTCATATTCTTTAATTAAAGTTCGTTCTCTAATTCCAATTAAATGATTATTAATATCATAATGAGGAATCACAATACCATCTGAAATAGGATCATAACAAATACCGCGTTGATCACATATTGCTTTACTAATTCCCTCTTGTTCCCAAGGAATTATATGCGGGCGAGGAAAATGAGATAAGATTTTTTCATCAAAAATTGGCAACCCGTTTGAATTTTGCTGCTCGAAAATTAATTCCTCTTTTGATCGTTTATTAAAATATTCCCAATCTTGAAGAGTGGACTGTTTGTTTGAAAAATCTTCGTCAAAATTTATTGAGAAGAAATTTGCGACAAAATTCATTGCATTATATAATGACCACTCTTCTCCACTTTGTTGTTTTACTTTGATAATTAATTCAAAGATATCAAATGTATCACTACAATTAGTATAGCAACGAAAAAGATGCGTATTAGAATAATAGTATAATTTATGGCTATCTCCGCCATGGCATATAGTTTTAGATATTAAAGTATCTTTATATCTACGAGGTTCACCACCGAGTTCTACTAATATATCTTCAATTTGAGTAACTGTTAAAGAATTTTTTAATTCATCTTTATCAAATTTCAGAACGCATCATCCTCTCTTGGCACCACTTGAATATTAATAGCAGGAACGTCAATTACTGAATATTGATAGTCTGTAACAAATTTAGGTTCAATTTTACAAGTCGCTTTGTTTGAAGTACACCACAATAAAACATCTTTATATTTACCACGACGATTTTTATATACTGAAATTTTAGTATCTGGAATTGGATATCCTTGTGTTTCAATTAAAGGTTTTAATGCGTCTAAATCATCTTGACTAGCATTGAGCATAATCATACCACTATCTATTTTATCGGCAATAGATTTAGCACCTCTTAAGAGATTCTGGTCATATATTTGAGCTGTCCTATATTCAGCATTTAATTGAGTAGCAGTTTCAATAAAAACTCCATATTCAACAGCAAGATCCTTTAAACGGACAGCAATCATGAAAAGAATATTATACTCTTTTAAACCATCAACTTTTGATTTTCCACTGACCTCAGATAAGATTTTCATACTAGTATGGATATAATCATGAAAAATATATCGAGCATTGAATTCTCTTACACCAAACTTAATTGTATTTTCAATATCTTGTAGACTAAAATCTGGGAGACGTTTAATTTGAAGCGGGGAGTCAGCTAAAACCGCTGCCGCATGCTGGACCCGCTCAAGCTCACCTGGCTGGTATTGATTATAAAGGATATGATCTTCATTTACATCACTGATAAAAGCTAACATCATAGTTTGAATTTCATCAGCTTGTTGCTCGGTTGTAATATAGATAGTAGGCTCTTTAGTTCCATTCTTTTCCCATTTATTATTTTTATATAATTCTCCACAAGCAATAGTACAAGCATCAGCAATCATTGATCTAGTCTTACCAACGCCAGTTGCCGCAGATCTTAAATATAATTTACCTAAACGGGCGCCGCGCGTTACAGTATTAATTAAATCACCGAATAAAGGTACTCCAAATTCTGGAATAGTCATCAATCGAGTAATTAATTCTTCGGCGCCTTCCCCTGCTTGAATAAATGAATTATCTGCATTATCAATATATTTAGCTTTTACTAATTCTATTTTACTATCAATAGTATCAGCGATTTTTTCAATAGGGGTGTTATCTAACCAATCTTCTTGTGCTTGCTTTTTCTTTTGATCAAAAATGTTATCTACATCATATAACCAAGAAAGATTTAACCCAACTTGTTCTTGATACATACGGAAAAGAGTCATCTTTTTCATACGTTTATAATAATAATCAAAAGCAGCAACTTGAGTAGTAGTTTTTAACTTTTCAAGATATTCTGCTCCATGATTAGTTTTATATACAGCTAATTTAGTTGGACGCTGTTCAAGATAATCTTCAATAGTAGAGGAATCAATGGCGGCCGCTCCTAAAACATGAAGATTATATATACTACCAAAAATAATTTTATGGAACTCTTCAGTGAAATCTTGTTCAGAAAAATGGTAATTTTCATTATCTAATAAGGCAGGATTCTGATAAATACCACCAATTACTTGTACTATAGCACCAATATCTATATATCGACCCATATTAATCCTCCCCTAAATCAAATAAACGCGGCGGTTGTACATAAGTTCTAGGTGATTGAATAATCACAGTTGTAGTCTCAAGATTATATGGAGCTGCGCCCGCATTTTGTTGTTGCTTTTGGTATAAATCAAAATAATATTTATAAGCTTGTTCATAAATATATGGTAGTATTCCTACAGCCCCATTAGCTTTTTCTTTTGAGCCGCTATTAATTTCATAATACCATTTTAAAGCTTTATACATTCCACTATAAGTAAAATGATATTTGGTTTTATATGATTCTAATTGTTTTTGTGTTTTGACAAATTCAAAGTCGTCTCCCAAAAGTTGGTGCATATAAGCAATTAAATTATCCCAGTCTTCTTGCTCTTGAAGTTCAGCTTTATCTTGCTTTTCATAACAAGCCTGATGTGCATATCTTTTATTAAGTTTTACAAATTTGATATGTGGATCGTTACGGTCAAAATATTCTCCACAAAATTTACATTTAACCATAGCTTTTGCTGCCATAATATCACCTACTTTATATTATATTATACCAAAATATAATAAAAAAGTCAAGATTTAATATCTTGACTTTAAAGTTTTATTTATTTGCAATTAGTTCTTTCAAATCATCTACGATAAGAGAAAGAGCTTCTGTTTGTTCTCGGCTCATGTTACCTACTTTATTACCTTTGCCGAGATATCTGTCTGTAATCTGTTGAATCCGAGGACTCCAGTAAGAACCCATTTCTTCATCAGTAGCACTTTTAATAATTTGTTGAATTAAATCATTGAATTGCTTCATCAAATCATCAAAATCGAGTGCTTCTGAAGCAATATGAATATTTTCACGTTTATCAGTGAAAAGCTCAGCTCCATCTTCAGCCATTTGCTGATCAATAGCGTCTGCAATAGCGTTAACAAGATTTTGATATGTAAAATCAATTACGTCAGGGGTGTATTTAAAGCGGGAACCTGCTTCATAACGAGGCGTACCACGCATAAATAATTTTGTTACAAGATTACCATTAGCATCTTCCACTGCGCGGGAATAGCCTATGATATCACACATTCTAGCACAAATATTATTTGCACGCTTGTCTAATGTAGGAACAATCTTATTATACTGCTGCTTAGATTCATCTGTAAAGACCTTATCGGTATCATGGGAAATAATAACAAGACCATAGTTCATTTGGACAATAGAACGAAGAGCTTCATCAAACTCTTTCTCAATCATTCCATATCCTTTTCCGTAAGGAATATCTGAAACAGAATCTGCATTATTATTTGCACACACATATTTTGTACAAAGATCATAAGCAATATCGGCTGTATCAACTATAATTGTTTCATACATAGTTTGGGCTTTAGGGTCTTTCAACTGGCGCAAAGTGCGTTTAAAATCAGACCAAGATTCAAGCGGGAGTGCCATAACTCCAGGAATTGCAGCGTAGCCTTTTTCAAATGCAAGGAGTAGAGCTTTAGGAAATTTGGCGGCTATCGTAGTTTTGCCAGTTTTCCAACCTCCATAAAGAAACACAGAATAACCTCTAAGATCGCGGGAGACTTGATGCGGTTGAATATTAAAAATATCAATATTTGCCATTTTTACTCTCCTTTAGGTAGAACTAAGTTAGGTTGATACCTAACTTAGAACTTAAACCCACCACTGGGGATGGCTGCCGCCGGAGCAGGAGCTGCCGCAAATGTTGTACCAGAGGTTTTATTTGCGTTTGCATAATACTCAACGCTTCTCTGCTTAACCTCAGCCAACATAACATTGCGGTTTTCCATGCCTTTTGTGATATCCTCTGCAGTGAGGATGTCAGGATTACCAAAATCATATGGAAGTTTATTGGCTGTATCAACAACCCATTCTCTAACTCTACGCTCTGTTACATCTACTGCATCTTCACCGAATGCAGATTCAACAGTTTTTTCAATTTTAACTGTACGATTTTCAATATGACCTCTAACACCAGTGTACATTGGATTGCTAGGATCAATTCCTGCATTCTCGAAATATTTCATACCTTCTGGCTTTTTAATTACAAAAGTAATAGGAAGAATATCATTTCGATAATTGAAGATACATCCTTTAAGCTGAAGATAATCCTGCATAATTCCACGTTCTTCATTTGCATCGACATGAATTACGTTAGTAATCAACATATCTGCTTGAAAAGAACAACGTGTGGAGCCTTCCTCTTTCAGATCTGCAGGACCACGCAGGATTGTCACGAAACCGCCCTCATGGCGTGGGGTGCTAACCAATTCATCCTGTCCCTGGGGATAAAAATCATTCAGAGCAATACTCGGAGTAAGTCTAACACAAGTTGCATTTTCGATACCATCATTCATAATGGTTTTGCCATTATCAATAATCTGTTTCAGAGCATTATAGGATACATTTCCCTTACCCTGTTTAGTAGTGGCAGTTACATAAGAATAATGCACCTGAATAACATTCAAGCCTGCATCATCTGTTGCAACATCGATTGTGCCATTAATAAATTCTTTACCATAGTTTTCGCTATTTTTATTTTCAACTGTTCTGATAGCGAGATCATGAGTATAAATCCGGCCCTCGATAACTTCAGTATTAGTATTTTTTCTTGCCATAAATAGTAGTCTCCTTAGTAGTTTATATAAATATTATATCATTTATTTTCTATATTGTCAAGATCTAGGGCGAGCCCCTTCTCTGTTATTTTATATGAGATAGGTGTTGAAGAACCAATTTTTTCTACAAAACCATCATTTAGAAGTTTTCGCATAGTGCCAGAAATAGATCTAGTATTCATATTAATATTTTCAGATAACATTTTTGCTGTGAAAATATAATCTTTATCTTGATTCTGTAGAAGTTTTAGCACTTCTGCGCCTTTTTTCGTTAGCAACTTTTCTTCTTTCAATCCATTAAAAAATTGCATAGCTTCATCGCTTAACGGGTTAGTAGTAATTAAATTAGAAATCTCTGAAATAAATTTTTCTTTAGCAGTCATAATAGTAATTCCTTTTCTTATTTTGTATATATATTATATCATAAAAAAGAAAATTTGTCAATTACTCATCTTTGAGACATAAATTCAATAAAACGCCCGCCAAGAGAGCTAAAGCTGTACCACTAATTGAAAAGTCTCCAGATCCTAAAACAACTCCACTAATACCAAGAGATAACACGACAGAACAAATAATTAAATTTTTCTGAACATTTAAATCTACTTGCTTTAACATTTTAATACCACTGGAACTAATAAATCCATAAAGCACGCAAGCGGTACCGCCGCCAATTACACAACTAGGAATTGAAGAGATAAAAGCTTGTATTGGTTCAAGGAATCCAAGCAAAATCATCATAATGGCTGCAGTAACCGTAGTTTTTACAGATGCGCATTTACTGAAGCCTACTGCTGCGACACCTTCGCCATATGAGCAGGCGCCAAGTCCACCAAAATATGATGTCATAATATTTGCTAAACCTTCACCTACAAAAATTCTACCTAAACCTGGAGTTTTATATAGGTCTTCGCCGACAATATTACCTAATGCTGCGTGATCACTTAAGCATTCACAAATAGCACTAACTGTAAAAGCTATATAAATTACAATAATTGGTATTAATGTCTTAAAAGATATTGGTTGCCATTTAGTAAAAGCTAAAACAGGGAGTTTAATTAAACTAATATTATTAAATTTACTAAAATCTACCAAACCAAAAGGAATAGCCACCAAATAACCAACCAATGTTCCAATCAGGAATGGGAACATGGAAAGCGCACCTTTAAGATAATGGCTTGCTAAAGCTATTGCTAATACTGTAATTAAAGCAATAAATATACCTACATTACCTGTATCCCCAATATATCCCGGAATAAATCCCATTAAATTTATACCAATTACAATAGTTACAGAACCAATTAAAACCTTTGGCATAAACTTATAAAGATTATCAATAGAAAAGGTAGAAAATAAAAGACCAAATAAACTATATACTAATGCAGTAACCAAACCACCAACTGCGACCGCCGTATATCCTCCTGCGGCAAGTGCTGCAAGAACAGGAGCAACAAAAGCCCCGCTATTAGAAATAAACATTGGTGATTTAAATTTAGTCATTAAGCTGTAAACAAGTGTGGCGGCGCCTGCGCCAATAAAAGCGCCAGATAATTCGACTCCACAAATTTGAGCAATTAAAGCAGTAGCAGTGAAAACACTTAATAAAATTTGTAAACTAAAAAGTAATAATTTTCCAATTGGAGGAGTATCATCAATTTTATAAACCATAATTATTTAAACTTCCTTATATTTTCAATAACATCATCAATATTATCAACAAGTACGCCTGCTTGTTTAATAAGACCTGTTACATAAAGATTTTGATAGGAGTATTGTTGTTCACCGAGAGAGGCGCGGCCGCCCGCATCTTTAGCATCGCTATGAGTGTTATAGCATTGCCGCGTGTCAGTACAAATTCCAATAATTAATTTATGATCACCGCGTTCAATTTTTTCATGAAATTTACCAATCTCTGCGCAGGTTCCAGAAGGAAGAACATCACCATCAATACAAGCAATTAAAATATCTGTATTATTTAAACGAACATTATCTCCATTTGCGATCTCTTGAGAACCAGCAAATTTTTTCTTACCTTCAACACCATTAATTTCAGTGTTTTCTACAGGACTATATACATAAGCATCTGGAAATGCTTCACGAATTTTATTAGCCCATTCGATATTTCTTAAATAATCGCCATAAAAGAAAATAGGTCCAGCTAAATAAATATTCACAGTCTAACATCACTCCAATAAAGTATATTTTTATTTAACATTTCTGCAAACTCAATTTCTCGTTTAGTAGATTTTCCAATATAATGATCTTGATCTATAACATAAATAAGATCAGCATCTTTAATTTTCATCCGATGAACTAAATCCAATAAATTTTTTTCTTCATCGGTAATTGGAGTTACTTCATCTGCATGATGAAAAATACAAGGCATAGTAACAATTGCGCCTTTTAGAGTTAGTTCTTGTGCTACTTTTATAAAAGTTTCTTTAAATTTTGTACTGCCGCATAAACAAATTTTTGCTCCAAAATATGGGGATGCGAGAATATCTTCCATAATTACTCCTCTTTAAGAATACAATTTTTTTCAACATGTTTTGCATTTAAAGATTCTATAATTTTATATCCTTCCCAAGGATATACTCTATCTTCATCTGGGGAAATAAGTCCTCTTATATCATAATAGTAGTCATCAATTTTAGTAAAAAAATGATTTGCTACAGGATCATAATAAATAATTCCATTAAATCGCTCTTCAAGATTCTTTGCAAACCAATAACAATTACCATGAAGAAAAGAATCTTCTAATTCTTTTGGGTTACGTTCTTTAAAAGCGTTAATAAAATGAAGGACTGTTACCATATCGGTCATTCTTGTCATTTATTACCCTCATTTCCATTAAAACCAAATTCTTTTGCCTGATAAAGTTGAATAAAGTATCGTTCTTTAGCATCTAAATCTTCTCTTGAACACTCTTCTAGTAATTCAAAAGTAAAATTTTCTAATCCATCTTCTTGCATGGCTTTATATAATTTATTTCCTGGTGGAGTGTCAATACCTAGTCCACATTTACAGTGGTCATTCCAACGTTTATAAATATCAACACTTTGCCCTATATAACAAGCATTAGTTAAAATATCTGTAATTTTATAGATCCCGCATTTAGTTTTCTCTTGTAGAATAATAGGAAATTTATTTTTGGCTAATGGTTGCCAATAGGTTTGCCAGATAAGCATAGATAAAATTCTAGGTTTATGCAGAGATTTTTTTACTCGCTCTAAAGCTTGAATATCATCTAAATCTGAATCAGAGGGAATTAATCTGTATGCGTCTTTATTTTCTTTTATTTCATGTTCTTTTAATAAAGCTTGTTGTGCGGCCGCCCTAGTTTGTGCTATGGAATTTAGTTTTTCTTGCTCTATGTTAACTGCTTTTTTAAGATTATCAATTTTATCTTGATAATCATTATCTGCTTGTTCATAAGCTTGGTCAAGAGTATCACAATAAGATTCAAAAGCTTGATTAACTAGAGTTCGTTGTGCGTTTGAAGTGGCGGCGACCGTATCTTTTAATCTTTTTAATTCTTCCTGTTGAGCATCTATATTGCCTTGCAATCTATTGTTCATTTGAAAGAGTTCGTCTTTTTCTTTTTGTAGTGTTGAAGTAGCTAATTCTAAATCATGTTGTTCTGATTTTAAAATTGCATTTCTTTTTTCAACTTGAGTATTGATTTTGTGCCGTGAAATAAAAGCATAAAGACATAGAATAAATAGAATTCCTATAATAATAATTTTTATATCCATAGTCTTTATATAGAAAAATGGGGTTGGGCAATAACCCAACCCAATTTGTTAAATCTCTATATTACTCTGCGGGAGCAGAAGGATCAAAAACTCTGCCTTCATCAGTCAGCTTAATAAGCTTAACCTTCTCATGAGTGCCATCAGCAAGCTCCATCTCAGCCTCGACACGCTCTGTCAGACCCTTGCGCTGGAAGGAAGTAATAGAACCATTAACAGACTTAACATTGCGACCAAGTGCTTCAGCGATATCCTTTGCAGTAAAATCCTCGCCATCATGCTTTTTAATATAATCAAAAATTTCAACAGTTTCCGGTTTCATAGCCATAATAATTTTTTCTCCTTAAAATAAATCAATAAATAAAATAATAATAAATTTAATATTGGGCGAGATTATTACCACCCTTTATTATATACAAATTATATCAAAAAATTTCTTTATTGTCAATATACTCTGTAATCTTAATTAAATCATTAAGTGGTATAGTCTGCATATAATTTTGAATTTTTTCTTCGTTTAATTCAATATCTTTGCCCAATTCTATCTCGCGCTCAGCATTTATAATTTTCTGAGCAATAATTTTGAGTTCTTGCTTTCTCATCTTGTGAATATATTATATCAAAAAATTTTCTATTTATCAAGTAGTTCCGCAATCAAAGCAGCGAAATCTTTTTCAGATAAAATTGGAATACCGAGTTTTTTAGCGGTTACATTTTTTTGCGTAGTAGATTCTGTGTCATTGTTAATAAGATAATTTGTTTTACTTGTTACGCTGCCAGTGACCTTTCCACCAAGCGACTCTATATATTCTTTTAATGCGTCTCTATTTTTCCATTGAGTCACTTTACCTGTGATACAAAACTGCAATCCATCTAGGCCAGTTTGTGCGGGGGCAGCTGCCGCCGCATAATTTAAATATTTTACCACTTTATCCATAATAGTAAAATTATAATTATGAATATTTTTATCCATTACATAACCAAAATCAGGTAAATGACTAAAATCAACATTTTGATCTATTGCTTCTCGAAACGCTTCCCATATCTTATAATAATTAGCAATAGTTTTAGAAGCTGTTATTCCAATTTCTGGAATACCTGCCGCAGCGATAATTCTCCACAATTCTGTATTTCTACTATTTTCTATTGAATTTAAAATTTTATCTACTGAAGCAACACCAAATCCAGGTTTTTTAATCCATTCATTTCTGTGATCCTTAAGAGTAAATATGTTATCAAAATCTTGCAGCCATTCCCAATCTAACAATTTCTCTAAGGTGGCTTTAGATAATCCTTTGATATCTAGCCCTTTTTTCCCGCAAAAATGTTCAAATTGATTAATAATTTTACCATCGCAATTAGGATTGGTACAATAGCAAATAGTAGCTATTCCATCTTGCTTAAATTCAACTGGTTCTCCGCAAATGGGGCAAGTAGTAATTTGATCAACAAGAATTTTATTCTCTGCATAAATTTCATCTAGAGTTTTATAGGGTCCCGCGCTATATATTTGAGGGATAATTTGATTAGCTTTATAAATCTCTAAAGGTTCATTTTTATACGCGCAAGGCCCAAGAGTGTCATGCATAATACTAACATTATGTAATGAAGCTCTTTCTACTATTGTTCCATCAATTTCAATAGGTTCAAAAACGGCGGTAGGGGTTAGCTGGCCAGTTCTGCCCATTGTCCAATCAATAGTCTTTAAAATACTCCAATATGTTTCATCATAAAATTTATAAGCCAATCCACCATTAAAATGATGAGAAGTTGCACCCAGAGATTGATAATAGTTACAGTCATTAAATTTAAAAACTAACCCATCAATAGGATAAGATAGAATTTCAGCAGTTTCTTTTAAAGTTGTTATAACTTTATTAATTTCTTCTTCACTTGACGTAGGGCAACTCCAATTTGGGACAGCTATAAAACCTAATCCAGATAAAATACCTAATTTTTCAGATAAATAGTTAGTTGCTCCATCTAACCCTTTAATACAATCCCACGCCACAAACGTGAGTTTTCTTTTTGCACTTTCCATACTATCCAAGAGACGTATAGAACCGCTGGCAAAGTTACGGGGATTTTTGTAAATGCTACTAAACTCTTCAAAATCTTCATATGTACAAATAATCTCACCATCAATAATAATTTCTTGATGAAAGTTTTTTGGCAAAGATAGGGGAACACCTTTAACATGTTTGATATTATGAGTAATATCTTCTCCAACATATCCATTCCCGCGCGTTTCCGCACTTACTAATATTCCATTATCATATCGTATAGAACAAGTAAGACCATCCATTTTAGCCATCGCTAAAGAAGGCCGATTATTTAAAAAATTAATTATATCTTTAACTTCTTTTGTCTTATTTAAAGATAACATTGGATGATTATGCTCTACTTTAGGAAGGGAAGATACTGTTTCAAAATAAATACCTTTAAGTGGAGAATTTGGATCTTGTTCTCCACTTATCCGTTCATATTCAGCAACTTTGAAATATAAATCATCCCATTGCTTATCACTTACTACCGGAGTCCCTGCATCATATGCGGCAGTCCAACTATTTAATTGTTCAACTGATTTTATATACTCTTCATGAGTCATAATTTTACCGCTCCAATAATTTTGCTATTTTGAATCATAACATTACCAACCATGATTCTATTTCCTACTGGTATTTCTTTAGCAGAAATACAAATAGAATTAGGTTTTCCGATTAATAGAACCTGATCATCTGATTTTAACATCACTGCCGCCACAATATTTCCTGTAGCAAGAGATGGTTTATAAGTATAAATACCTTTTCCGCCCCTTAATTGAATTGGGTAGTCTTGGATAGAAGTCATCTTACCTAAACCTTTTTCAGTAAAGATCGCTAAATATTCCCGATTCCCTATAGGTGTCCCTATAATGACTTCATCATCTTCATCTAATTTAATTGCGCGGACTCCGCTTGCAATTCTACCAACAGGAGTTATTAATTTTGTATCAAAATGAATAGAATAGCCATTTTTAGTTACAACTAATACTTCTTCATCTTTTACAAAAGTCACATTAACTAATTCATCATCTTCTTTAAACTTAATAGCTTGAATTCCCGTTGATTTTTTAGTGTCTTTATATTCATCTAACTTAGTTTTTTTAATTAATCCATTTTTAGTAAAGAACAATACATATTCTGCATTTGTATCTCGATAAAGAGAAGAAACTGCACAAATATTTTCATTCGGCTCAAAATTACAAAGAGAAGTAATATTTGTGCCACGAGAAGCGTTAGTTCCTACCGGTATTTTATCTACCAAAACGCGATATAATTTTCCTTTATTAGTAAAAACCATCAATGTGTCAATAGTATTAGTGCTAATAGTATCTAATACTACATCATCAATTGTTTTTACACCTTTTCCTGCACGATTTTGTGATTTAAAAAGGTGCTTTGGAATACGTTTTACATCTCCAGTTTTACTTACAACTACAACTACATCTTCTGGAACAACTTCCTCAATTTCTTTTTTCTTAGGATCAAGATCAATATGCATTACTTGAGTCTTTCGAGGCTTACCATATTTTTTAACTAAGCTATTTAATCTATCCAAGAAAATAGACGTTTGAATATTATCTTTATTAGCAATAATATTGTTGCAATTTTCAATAGTGGATGTAAGTTCGTTCAACTCATTTTGTAATTCAATACCCTCTAAATGAGCCAACCGGCCAAGTTTCATATCAACAATTGCTTTAGCTTGATTTTCTGTAAAATTATATGTTTTCTGTAAAGCAACCCGCGCGGCCGCCGCACTTTCACTGGATTTAATTAATGCAATTATTTCATCGATAGTTGCTAAAGCTTTAATTAAACCTTTAACTATTTCTTCTCTTGATTTGGCTTTATTAAGATCAAATTCTGCTTCTCTTTTAATGCAATCCATATTATGCTTAATATAGATTTCAAAATATTGTTTTAAATTTAGCAGAATAGGAGTTTTCCCAACCAATGCAAACTGATTAGCACTATAAGATTTCTGTAGATCTGTATTACTAAAAAGTTGATTTAAAATAACTCCAGGATTATTATCACATTCAACTTCAACTAAAATACCATTCTTTTGGCTACTTCTATTGTAAATATTATCAATACCATCAATGGTGCCATCTGAAATAAGTTTTTTAACTGATTCCATCCAAGGCTCAATATATACTTGATATGGAAATTCAGTAATAAAAATACTATTACCTTTTATCTCTGTTTTTGCGCGGAGAATTACTTTTCCTTTACCTGTTTCATATATAGCATGCAGATCTTTTTGATTAATAATTATTCCGCCTGAAGGAAAATCAGGAGCCAAATCTGTAAGGTTACAGGAACCTGTTGAAACGTACTCTTTTATCTTAGCTTCTATTTCGCTAAGATTATGTGGGAGCCATACATTGGCAATTGTTACGCCAATACCCTGGCATCCATTTATCATTAATCTAGGTAAAACTGCGGGGAGTACTTCTGGCCATTCTGCATCTTCACTAAAGTTTTTAATCATAGGAACATTATGTTTTTTAATTCCTACGAACATTCCTTCTTCAGTAACTTTAGCTAAACGTGCTTCAGTATAACGTGCGGCAGCTGCTTCGCCTGAAATAATCTGGGATCCATTTGCACCATGCCAGTCTACTTCCGGGATATTATTAATCCAAGGTTGACTCATTCTAGCAAATGTATCATAAATAGCTACGTCTCCGTGAGGCCACCAATTAGCTATTACACCGCCACTAATTTTAGCACTCTTTACGTGTGGCTTGGAACTTGTATATCCTTTATCATACATTTCCCACAAGCAGGCTCTCTGGCCTGGTTTTAAACCATCTCTTGCATCGGCAAAAGCACGCTGTGAGTTAGCTTCATATGCAAAATCTATAAAATTTTGATGTAATTCTTGAGTAAGTTCAACTGTTTTATTCATTAGCTTCCTCCGCGTGTTTTAATAGATAGGCTCTGCGTGGCGGAACACTTGGTCCCATGAGACATTCCATAAGCTGTGCCGCCGCATTTTCATCAGATACTATAACCTGTGAAATATTCCGTGTGTTAGGATCAATTAAGCACTGATGTAATTCATGAGCATCTTGTTCACCAAGACCTTTATTTCGATTAACTAGATAAGATTCACCTTTATGTTTAGCTTTATACTCCTCAAGAGCCGCCGCATCTGTTAAAAAGATATATTCATTCTTTTTTGTAGTAATCCTAAATAATGGCGGGAGAGTGGAATAAATATGCCCATTGGTGACTAATTCTGGGCACAACCACCAAAAGAATTCTAGAAGTAAATTTTTAATAGACTGACCATCAGGATCTCCATCTGCACACAGTAAAATTTTTCCATACCTTAATTTAGATTTATCATAAATTAATTTGCCTGTTTTTTTATCGACATCTAAACCTAAGGCTTTAATAATGTTTACAACCTCGGCATTAGCAAAAATCTTTTCAGGACTATTTTTATAACAAGCAATGATTTTACCCCTGATTGGGAAAATTGCCTGGATATCAGGATCTCTTGCTTCAACTAGACCCGATGCTGCGCTATCACCCTCGGCTATAAGCAATTCACAAGCTAATCTATTTTTACCATTAGCATCTACAAGTTTTGTAGGAAGATTGAGTAATTTTTTCTTCTCTTTTTTACCTACTCCTCTTGCTGCATCTCTGGCTTTTTTTGCTGCTTCTCTTGCTTTCCGTGCGGCCGCCGCCTTCTCAAAAATTGATTTAATTTCTTTCTCATTATTATTCAACCAATACTGAAGATTTTCAGCTAAAGCTGTTGAAAAAGGAGTCATATCAATTTTTGTAATTCTAGATTTAACTTGTGCATCGTATCCAATGTTAGGTGCCGTAATATTAAAAATAATATACATTCCTTCTTGAATATCATCACCAGTTAAATTTTCATCCTTATCTTTAAGCCACTTTTTATCTTTAAAGAATTTATTAAACTCACGAGTAATAATTGTTTTAACTTGTGTAATATGCTGGCCAGATTCTGTTAGACCAGTGTTAACATAAGGGACAATAGTAGAAGAATACATAGAAGTGTATGTTAATACCATATCCATTCTATTTTTTCCTTGTACGAACCGCATATTAAATCTATTTTTAATAAGTTCTTTATTTTCTACTGCTTTGTCTACTAAATCATTTATTCCTTTTGAAGATACATAAGTAACTTTATCATTTTTATCATATAAATTAATAGTTAAACCAGGACAAAGAGCAGTAATAGTTTCACATAAATTTTTAACTTTATTAATTTCTACTTCTGGATGTGTGAAAAATTCTTCGCTAGGTTGCCATTTAACAATTGTTCCAGTAGTATCTTTACTAATTTTCATATCTACTGGATCAATTTTTCCACCATCGTGATGGCTGATTTCACCCTCGACAAAATAAACTTCTTCCCACTCTCCATCTCTATATGTAATTACATCTAACCAATGAGAAAGATAAGTAGTGATTTTAGATCCAATACCAAAGGATCCTAGCGAAGTACCCTCATAAGTTCCATCTTCTCTATATTTACCTGAAGTATTTAAGACACTAAATGCAGCTTCAAGAATAGTTTTTCCATCTTCTCTATAAGAGTTAGGAATAAATCCCTGACCAAAATCTTGCACACTAATAATATTATTATCTTCAATTTTAATATCAATAATATTTCCATGTCCAAGATTAAATTCATCAATAGCATTTGATAAGATCTCTACTAAAAGTTGTGTAGAATAAGTCGTATCACCACAATATACTCCAGGTCTAAGACGTGTGAATTCAAGAGGAGATAATGACTCAATACTATCTTTTGTATATAATTTATCCATAAATTAAATCACCCTTCATAACCTACTTAACTTCTTTTCCCCTTTCTCATTCATTTTTTATATTATATCATATATTTTTTCGCTTGTCAAGATTTGGGAAAAATCCTGGCTAAAAATCATCGCAAAATAGAAAAATCGGTAAGGCAATTAAGCCTTACCGATATATTGAGCTGACACATATCCTTCTAAGGAATCATTAATTTTAACATGATACCATAGATCATTGTCAGTGCCATTTACAGTTTCAAGAATTGTGACTTTAGTACCTTGTTTAAGTTTAGTAACTAAACTATAAAAAATTCCGGGTTGAGATCGTACATTTAATAATTTAGCATTAACTATTCCTACGTCTGGGGCGGGGGTCGCAGTGGTTTGAGGACTAGTAAATTTACCATACCCTAAATTCGTTGTTGCGTGTTGATAATCATTTAAAATAATATCTCCAGGGACAAGATAATCAAAACCAATTAGATATTGTGGATCAGTTAATACCTGGAAACCTGCATTACTATAAGCTGCGCGCATTGCAGTAGTAGAGTATACATCAATTTGTTGTAATGCGGGGAGATCTAATAAATAACCTACAGCTTTAGTGTTAGCAACGATTCCATTAGAACAATCTGCTTCGCAATCTATTCCAATATTTTTTGGGTAATAACCAGATTTTCTTAAAGCGTCCCAATAAGTCCTATTTTGTGATTGATCATAACCTATATGATCATTTTGTGCTGCCTCAATAGCCAATTGAGCTAATAACTCTCGGACTTTAGGATTAGGATGGCGTAAAATACATTGCCAACCTTGGTTATACCAATTCATAATACGCCATTCTTGGCCAGTTTGGTCACCAGCTATACCGCCAGAATATCTCCCATTTTCATCTTTACCACAGTTAGAAATTTTACCATAATATTGATCAAAATTAATTCCAGAAGAAACATTAGCGACTTGTTGTGCGGGCGTCGCAGCTTGTTTTATAATGTAACAGTTGTTCATATCTACATTAGTAGAAATTCCAGGAACTTGGCCTTTATCTGTCCATTGATGGTATGCACCTGCGCGCATTGGAGTTCCGCCGCCATTATAGTGTGCTACCCAATATACATATTGCTTTAACAGAGCGGGATCATACATTGTATTATAGTAATCTAAATTACTATAAATACCTGCTATATAACCTTGTTGTTGAATATAATTACAGAAAATTTTTGAGAATTCTATACATTCATTCTTTCCTAAGGTTACTCCTCTGCTCTTGGCGCGAGCTACTGTATCATATTCAAAATCAAAGAATATTATAGTGTTTTTCCCAAGTCTTGCTTGTTTTACATGATTAATACATGCTTGTGCTTCAGCTATAACTTCATTGACGCTAATGGAATAGCAGAAATGATATACTCCATGGATAGGTAAATTGGCGCTTTGTGCGCCTGTGCAATATTCAAAGAATCTATCATCGGCGGAAGTCCCATACCCTTCTCGGATAATTACAAAATCAATACCAGATTGTTTTACTTGATTAAAATTAACATTACCTTGCCATGTAGAAATATCTATCCCTCGTGCGGTAATTTCTGTGCCAACTTTAATTTTTGCGGCGGTACTAGATATAGTTGTATGACTTAATTCTTCTATTAAATCACTAGATATAGTGGTCCCGCTAACTCTTAAATTAACTACGCTTTGAACTGCCGCATAATTAAAACCTGCCGCTTGGATTCTGGCTTTACGATCAGCGCCATTCCCCCATTTGCCATCTAATACCTCTTGAGCAATAGCATCTAAAGAAGCGGCAACAGAAGGGCAATGGAATTTTTTATTAATAAGACTTTGGATTTCAATATAACTATATCCAGCCTCTGTTAATTTTTGTTGTCTAGTTTCATTATCACCCCACTTACCATCTAAAACTTCTTGAACTATTTTTTGGATGTCAGCAGATGTAATATTTTTTTCCATTAGACTTCTTTAACTCCCATATTAATAAAGTCGTCAATATTTCCATTTGTTTCAATTAAATTACGTAAAATCTTTAAGGATTCATCAACTAAATCGCAAAATTGATCATAAGTAATAACTGATGCAATTTGAGGTAAATCTTCGACAAATTTATTGTAAACCTTAGCAAGTTTCAAGGGTCCAGTCCCTGCGCCCATCTCGGCCTCAGCTTGCGCTACAGCCCAAAGCAACCACTTTTTCAGCATTTCAATTTTTGTGCTAGTTGGAACTTGAATAAATTTAGCAATAAAAAATCCACCGACTAAACCGATGGTTAAACCAATAATAATATAAAATATAAAATCAGGCATTTTAATCTCCTTTCATCCTACACTGCCATCAGGCATTTGGAAGTTTGCGGCCGCCGCACTTTCATATACTATCCCTCCAGAGGTATTCTCTTTTGTAGATTTAGCATAATATGCAACTAACCCTATGACTTCTCCTACTATTGCCCCAATTAATGTAATTAAAGGGGTAAAATCTGGGGCTATACCCATAGCAGATGCTAAATTAATACTTTTTATTGTGACCCATAATGTAAAAATCTCTATTAAACTGCAATTTACGAGAAGAAAAATCAATGCTTTTTTACTGGTCGAAAGCTGCTTAGGAGCTGAATTTGTTAATTGTTCATACTCTTTTTGAATATTATTGCGTCTTTTTATATTTTCTTTTTCAATTTCCCAATTCTCTTCTTCTTTTGTTAGTTGAGCAGCTTTTTTGAGATATTTATCTTTACTTTTTAATAAATATAACATAAAAACCACCTTATAAAAAATGAGTGTATTTATATACACTCATAATCTTTGTGCTATATTTGCTATTTTACTACGATAAATATTAGGAAGTGTTACTTCTCCATATATTTCTTCGCCACGAAATACTGCAGAAACTCGTCTTAAACCATTATTAGCTCCTGCGTATAATGATAAATCAACTTGAGCTTCACTATCTCCATCTAAAATTACAATACAATCTTCTCCTACGCGTTGCAAGGCTAATTTAATTAATTCAATATCCATATTCTGGGCTTCTGTAATGTAGATACCAGCTTTCATTCCTGTTGTGTCATAGCCTCGCGCATCTGCTAAAGGTAATAATACAATTAATCCTTGGTCAATTAATCTTTCTACTTCAGTTTTATCTCCTAATTTACTTGACAAAAAATTCCCAATTTGCGAATCTAATAGTTTATCATCTTTAGAACCAGGATAAAATCCTAATTTAGCTGCACCATTCGCGGCTACTGTATTACAAAAAATAATAATTTTATCTAGATTTCCTTTTTCAACTTGAGAAAAAAGATACCCAAGTGCTAGATACGATTTACCGCTCCCAGCTGGCCCCCGCAAGAGAGAAATTTGATTTTTAATAAGAGAATCCATTGCAATTAATTGGTAAGGATCTTTTGGCTTAATTTTACCAAATTGTTTACTTTCAAAAATATAAAAATCTGGTATCCTGTTATATGCTTGACCATCATATTTATAATGATCAATAATTTTACCGTCTTTATCCTTTAAAAGTAGATATTGATTATATTTTAATCCAAAAGGATTGTTGTCTTTAAAACTATATATTAAATTATATAATTCTGATAAAGCTTCATCGGTCGGCGCGGATACTTCAACCCAACCTTTATAATTAGATTCTTCAGAGGTCATATAATCAACTGTTAATCCTAATGATGCTGCAATTCTTTTACAGAAATAATCTTGTGTAATGAATAAAACTTCATCATTGGGGTGGAGTTGTTTGAATTGTAAAGCAGATAAAATAATACGACTATCGTTATTATCTGATAAAACGGGATAATTTTTTAAAAGATCATCCCATGTTTTTTGATAAACAATAACTTGAAAATCGTTTTCATGCTTTGCTAATAGTTCTATTACTTTGCGAGCTTTATATTTCACATCTTGATCTTTTGTTGATGAACTTTTAATATTTTCTAATTCTTTTAAGGTGATAGAACTAATAAAAAAATGTTCATTATTTTGTAGCAAGACTTTGCTTTGATCCAAAAGCGCACAAGTATCATAGAATATATGTTGCATACATTGAAGTCTCCTTTATAAATAGATTGCGATCTAGGCGTCTAGACCGCAAAATAAATATATCATTTTATTGTCTCTCAAAGATTATAAAAAGTTATTGCAGATTTTTATTTATTTCTGGCCTTGTTAAAATATTCAGCGGTATGGTTAATTCGCTCTTCTATTGCTGCATAAACATCTTTTATTTCTGATGTAAGATCTGAAATGTTTTCATCATAATCTTTCAAAGCTTTCTTTAGAGCTAGTGAAGTTGTAGTATTTTTAGGGGCGCGCGCCCAGATCACTTTTACCTCCTGAGCAATAATCCGCGTCATCTGTTTCTGATATTTTAAATAGGCAATATGCGCTCGTGCATGAGCAATAGTTTGTCCAGTAATCGCAGTATAATAACCTTTTTCTAAATCTGTAGGATGCACCCGAGCTGTCCCAGTAAAATGTCCATATGGGGTAGCAATAGTAACCCAACTGACTCCAGTTTCTGGAGTGAATCCATCATCTATAATTACTTCATGATCTTTCTTCATTTATTTTCACCCGTATTTCTTTTAAGATAGTATCTATGTTAATAGGATAACAATTATGAGCATCCACTTCACAATGATAAAGTATTCCTTTATCAAAGTCGACAAATGGATCTTTAGTATGAATATGTCCGCAAAGATTAATTAATTTTTGTTTTAAAGGTTTATCATCATCATAATTACTTGTTAAACTTGGGAAATGAGATAAATAAAAATGATAATTATTATATTTTAAATAAATAGAATTTTCTACTTCAACTACATTAGAGAGTTTTGCATATTCATCCCAGCGCTTATTCGTATCATGGTTGCCGCGCACGATATGAATTTGACCAGGAAAATGACTAATAAGAGCTAATCCCTTTTCAAAACTCTCGTTGCCACCCAGAAGAAGGTCACCAAGTAGATAAAGATCATCCTCAGGTTCTACTACTTCCCAAAAATTTTGCAATAGAGTGCCATTCATATCTTCTATTGATTCAAAACCGCGGGGCTTATAAATAAATTCCCTATTATGAAATAGATGGAGATCACTTGAAATGTAAATCATATCAGTATCCCTTTCTTCTATGAATTATCATTTGGAGCCTCTTTCTTAAGCCAATCGAGCCACACTCCCCTTTGCTCTGGGACTGGATATTCTTGCTTTTGTGTTACGCCACCGCAATAGTTGGCAACATCCCATTGTACTTCGCCAAGAAATTTGTCTAGCTCTTCGTCCGTCATGGAGCGGATTTTATCTCCCCAAGTCATCATTCGCCCTCCTCAATTAGAAATATTGCAAAGACAAGTACGAGCGAAATAACAAATGCTATCGCCCAGATAATTAGCCCTGTTTTCCATCCACACACCACACAGGTAGTTCCAATTAAAAGAGCAAAGACCATAGCGAGGATTGTTCCACCGATTATTTTCTTCATCATTCGCCCTCCTCTGTCAGTTTATAGTCCTCGCAAAAGTAAGCAAGTATTTCTCTGTTTGATCCATGAAAAGGACAATACTCATATCCGCAGGTTTTACAGTTCATGTCTCGTCTTCCTCATGCCAATTCTGTAGAAATTCTTTTTGAATATTTATACCCTCCTCTGCCGGGATGATGGAAAGATCCATTTGATTTTCTACCTCCAGAATCCCATCGTACTCACAAGGATCAGCAATAGGATGTTCCTTAGAATGTTCCATTCTATTGAGTACACTAACAGGGACAACTGCGCGACCTCCTCTCTGTTCATTCCATGTCTTACAAGTAGAAAAAGGGGTATTCATCCAAACAGGAATAATTTTAATATTTCTATGAGTTAATGCATTAAGAAGTTTGCGGCGGCTAGGCCAATTAAGATGAGTAGCATCGGCAATTACTGCATCAATATTATCTTCTGCTCCAAGAGCGTAATTAATCTGATTTACAAAAGAGCAAAAAACCTGATCTTCCTTATCAAAATAATCATCAGAGTCTTTTAGCATGGCAAAACGCACTTCATCTCTAGAAATATATACAGTATGTTCATTCATCAAAATATTTTTTGCATACCAGCTTTTACCGCTGCCAGGGATACCGCACATAATATATAGAGTTTTAACCATTAATTAATTCCTTCTTTCTGTTCAACCATAGCAATAAAATGTTTATAAGAAGGGTCTTTACGTTGTCCATCTTCATCAAAATTACCATGAATAAATTCAATTTGAAAATCTTCATAATTATATTTACCAAATGGTCGTACTTCTACATGGTTGGTTTGAATTTTGCATTGCGGGCAATACAATTTTTTAAGATGGCCTGGCTCTCGCACCTTTCTTGATGTTCTGACTACGGGAAGCCCTTTATTTCCACATTGTGTGCAATAAAAATCACTAACTGTAATTGTATTGTTAGCCATTTTTCATTTTATTCCTCCTTCATCTTTATAAATTATTATATCATAATTTTTTATTTTTTGCAATATATAAAAAAATAAAAGAGGAATTTTCCTCTTTTAAAATGGTATAAATTAGATTCTTGTTATAACTTCTAGGCATTTCAAAATCTTACAAAACCATGATCAATAAACCATTCTTTATTAATGCCGTTAGGGATAGTTTCAAAAAAGGGAATAAGAGAATTATATTTATCACAAGCTTCTTCATAATTATAATACTCAAATTCCTGCTCATATGCGGTATCATCAGCACCCCAAGCAGCAATTTTAACATAATACTTACCATAGGCAATAAGAGTAAGACGCAATTTTATTCTATTACCTTCATAACAAGGATACCAGTCATCTTCAACTGTAATAAAACGCTCTCTCCGAAACGGCATTTTTAATCCCTCCTTTATCTTTATAAATTATTATATCATAATTTTTTATTTTTTGCAATATATAAAAAAATAAAAGAGGAAAATTCCTCTTTTATTTTTAAAGATATTTTCCTTCTTTAATCCCTAAAATTATTAAACCAATACCAATACTAAAAATAATTCCAGCTACAATATAACTAATAATAACCCACAAAGGCATTAAATTTCCCTCCATCCATTATGCTCGATAATAGCACGCATATTCTGCACTCCAACAGGATTCATAGAATGAATATGGAAAAAATATCCAGTATCAACAATACCCTCGCGCTCAAGCCAGTTCAGAATCTCAATATAATCACCACCAGATGTGACATAATCGCCAGCATCATGATCAAGATCAATTATAATAGTATCATCACGCATATTACTTTCATAAGTACGAATTGCTGATTTAGCTCCATTGACAGTTCGACACCAAAGCCAACTCATGTCGGGCGGCCGCCGCACATCATCAATCCAAAGTTTCATATATATTCCCCCTTAATTGTTATACTTTATTATATCATATTTTTTCATAAAAAACAAGAGGGATATTTTTATCTATCCCTCTTATTAGAAATGATATTTAAGTAGATACTCTGGAGACACGCATTTAAAAGATTGTACGCCATCTTGCGTGCGGAATACTATTCCTTCTTTAATTTTATGATTCACTGTTGAAGGTTCACTATTTACATATGCTCTTAGTTCTTCTATAGTATTAGGGAGTATAAAAGCAGAATCTAAAATAGGTACACAAGGAATTGAATAGATAGTTTCAAGCCAACTTTTCATAACTGCGCTATTCCAACGACCTTTGTTTGAAGTAATAAGATTAAATGCCATAAAATCATGGCCTTGGATATCGTAAGTATTACGTTGGACACCTTCGCCATAAGTTTCACCTTGAATAGTTACCCATTCTATTTCTGGCATTTTATCAAGAATATCAGACAGAACATTAAACATATGATATTTTTCTGCCATTTCCCAATAAATATTAGTGTCATAATAGCAAGGTTTATCTATACTATCAAAGCATACATTTCGAGAACATACATAGAATTCTTTTTTACCGAATTTTTTACGTTTCATAGTAAAAGTGGTACTAGATCCATCAATTTTTTCAGTAGCAATCCAAGGATCTTTATTTTTAAGAATCCAAGGCATATTTTCAATACGTTCTTCATCTGTTTTTTGTACCCAACTAGGCCATCCATTTTTCTTATCCTTAGCTTTGCCAAAGAAAAAGAACATAAGATCTTTACCCCATTGACGCCGCATAAACCAACGCACAAAAGGCTTACTGAAAATCGCAGGATGACGCTGCGCCATTTTCTTATATTTATCCATAGAAGGAGCCTTGCGCTGATTATCCTCTGCGTCCGCATAGGTTACGCCAAGGATTTTAGTAAGAAAACGTGATTCATCATCAGCATAATGGAATTTATCATTATTATCAATAATTCCATCTCTCTCTTCAATAATATGCCAACCAAAATCACTTGCGTGCATCAAAAGTCCTTGAGAAATGGTTTTACACATTTTAAGAGTCTTTATCTTATAATTGCGCTTTTCAAGAAAAGCAAATGCTGGGTTAGTAGAAGGCACCTTACTATCAATTTCAAAATAAATAGCAGGATCACCTATTTGAAACTGGCCTTTTTGAACAATCACATGCCAACCGCCTATAATTGCAGTTTCAACACGGTCATATCCAGGGATAGGTTCAATCCCATCAATAATAACTACATATGCGAGTTCACGTTCTTGTTTAGAATTAAGCATATTACATCAATCCTTTCTAAATTCTTTAGGGAGTTCTTCTTTGGTGATATCAAGAGGAATAAGTTTAGAAATTTTTACCTGCTTCCAACCATTCCCATTTTGTTTTTCTGCTAGCCAAGGATTATAAATAAGAGCCATATTTGACTGCATATCAAATTTATAAACAATAACAATAGCATTGGCATCTTTACAAAACATTTTAATAGGCATATTTATTCCTCCTTTATGGGGGTTATTTAGTCATCAAATTAATCCTTTCTGAATCAGAATATAAAGCGCCATACTGGTGAACAGAATCCCCATAACTAATATCATCAACACTCCAAAACCAATGTCAAAATTACTAGATAAAGTCTTCTCCACAGCAATATAGCTACCAATACTAAGAGCAAATATAATTACTCCAACAGCAATCCGTCCTATGATCATTTTTCCTCTTCAATCCATTTCTTTAATTTTTTATATTGTAGGGACTTAATGACAATATCATCTATTCGCTTTCCGTCTGGCTCTCTCTTCCAACCGTAGAAGGCTCCATTACCAATAGAAGGAACTCCTCTAAGATACTTTACAAAACCGTTTTTCTCTAAAAGTTTGATCTTTCGATTCCAGCAAATATTTTGTATTATGGTTGAAACAAGCAGAATAATAATGACAAGCACGAAGAATCCAATAATCGCTACTTCTCCAATTAGCTTTAGCGTAAAATATTTTTCAACCATTTTTAGCTCCACAGTTGGGACAGAAATTTGGTGTGCTCGCAATAGGTGCATCTTCGCCCCAATGATATCCGCATTCTGAACAATATCCCTGTTCCCATTTCCCTTTCTTCCGCTCGACTACCTCTGGGAGGCTGAGCAATCGATCTACATCCTTTTCAGTGTATCCGTCCCAGTGTTTGGCTCTTGGCAATTCCTCGCAATCAAAAAGATTCCAGTATTTATCCTTGTAGTGATAACCATAAGCACCATTAGGGGTATCAATTGCTACCAAAAACCACCCGCCGCCAAAGCAAGGTTCACCATCTTCATGGAATTTTGTTTTCCAAGCTCTGTCTTTATGATCATGAACAATCTGCTCAAACAGCATACATCTCTGGAAATACAGATCATTGAATGTATGATATCCATCGCTCAAATCTTCAAACCCTGTCTTTGGTATCTCAACTACATCGGCGGCAGGCTCTTTAAGTATTAAATCATTTACAAGCGAATCGTAATGATCTAGAGCAAAAGTATTCAGATTATTAATAAGGCTTGCTCTATTAATATAATCATTCATTTTCCGGTTCCCTGTATGGTTCATCCAACCAGTCTTTGATGGTTTGTACATTTGGGGATGATATTGCGTATATAGCCCTATTACCGAACATTTCCTTTAACTTCTGAGCATTTGTTACAATAGGATGCTCTTTGCTCCACTGTTCAGTTTTTTCTACAATGTTAATCATTTGTTCTTCAGATAAATCAGAACATATTGCACAAGTAGTCTCGTTCAATGGGCATCCGGAACAGTGCTTGTTTACTTTGCACATTCGGCTATATTCTTGCAAAAACTTAAATGCTTCCATTATTTTTTACCTCCTCTTTTAGCCATTTAAGCCAAGCATTAACCCATTCTTCGTAGCCATCGAATCCATTGCCCTCAGTTTTACGAACAATCCAGTTCGCCAGCTCTTCATCTGACATAGCACGGATTCTATCTGCGTTTGTTTTCGGAGGTGTAGCATTTGAGCAATATGGTACACATGGGCACGTTGCGGGATTAACTTTATCATACTGCATAATACAGTTTTTACCTGTACAGTTCATGTTTATTCCTCTCATTTCTGTTCATTAAAGAGTTTACAAATTCTTTCCACTGCATTATCTTTTTCTTCTTTTGAGATTTTGCGCCATTTCCATGCCCAGTCTATATAATCAGCTATACTTTCTAAAGAACGTTCATAATATTTATATTTTTCATGTTGTGAGAGTGCGCGATCAATTTTTTCATATACAGTCATTTCCATGCACCCCTTTTCTGTTTTCTAACAATCGCTTTATCTATGGTATCCCGATGAATCGATGTAACTTCTTTTAATCGTCCAGATTTAACAAACTGATTAAAGTTAATAGGGGTATAGCCTATTACATCTGCGCATACACATAAATGGCCTTTACAATCTACAGTAACATGATGAGTATGTCCATGAATATTAAATGCCCAATTAATATCTAATGGCTCATGAGATAAAATAATTTTACTACTAATCATTAAAGGGCCATCATACACTTCTTCAAAAACAGTAGTATAATTATTTAATCCTTTATCATGGTTCCCCATAATCAATACTTTATGACCGCGGAGGGCAGCCGCGCAAGCGATATCACCTATATCACCAAGAAGAATAAGATGATCTTTTTTACCAACTTTACTATTGATTAATTTAATCTGTTCTTCAGCAGTTGGTCTATTTGGAAAAGCTATTTTTAAATCGTCATCTGTGTTAAAATGTGGATCGCTATATAGCCATACTGTTCCTTCACGATGCCAATGATTAAAAATTGTATATAATCCATCAATCATCTTATCCCCTCACTTTCTATTAATATTATAACAAAAATTTTAATAAAAAACAAGTGTGTTTTATGAAGCGAAAATATTTTTCAAATATTTCTCCATAATTTTTCTTTGGATACTATAAACAAGAATTTGTACAGTTGGACTATAAGAAGCCTCATTGGTATTTAAAAAACTATCTTTCATTTCATCTACATGAGCAATGGCAGCATTAACCATATCTACCATAGTTTTTGAATCAAAAACTGTCCCAGATTTTACATCTAATAGATATTTTCTTTGGTCGCTATGTAAACATTCTTCAAAAGGTTTGTTAGAAACGTATTTTTGCATAAATTCTTCAATGCGAAATAATTGCATTGCTTCTTTTGGATTATAGCCAAAATTATAAATATTTTTTTCTTTTTCTGGGAGTTCTCTAAAAATACGATTTTTCTTACTCATAGCTATTCCATACATGGTCATAATACATTTAGTAGGACAAAATCTAGCTATATCTTCTCGAATATCTTTTAAAGCTTCAATTTCTTTTTCATAAGCTCCATTAATAAGATATTTAGTAGCAAAAAGTTGTTCAAGATAATTTACATTTTGTTTAAGTAATGTTGGCAGCATGAGTCGTAAATCTTTAAAATCGATATGTTCTTCATTATCTCTAATATGGGTTGTAGATACAGCAAGTTTATTGAAGATAATATCTTCTTTACAAGGGAGAACAGTAAGTTTAGTATCTATGTCGCTTTCTTGTGTATCAAGTCCATAATTTTGACTACCAGTTAAAGCAAGCATTACAATTTCAGATTCTTTAAAATAATCTTTTGATTCTTTGAAATGCTCATTAAAATGCATATCTGTATTACCGTAAAATTCCTGTCCCATAATTATGCCTTTCTCACATTTTTTTCCATGACTCGATGGATATCTCCATTAAGAAATTCTACTTCTATCCAAGGTGGATAGTAAGATTTTACTGTAGCATGTTTATTAATATATTCATTTGCTACCGGATCATCATGATCAATATCTCCTTTGATAAAGATCATGTCTCCTACCATATAATCATTTGTCATAATTAAAACTCTCCAGAAAATCTCGGGCTTGTATTTAACCACCAATCTAATTTTTGAGTCTCATCATATTTAGTCCATCGAGCAACGATATTATCCAATTCTTCAATATCATTAAAATATTGCTCGACGTGCGGCCGCTCAAGCCGATCTGCATGATAATGACCAAAGCACCAATACTTCCAAGTTATACTATTTTTTACTTCTGACAGCCAGTTTTCCATACTATTATCAACAGAACTCTGATCAATATTAGATAAAAACATATCAACAGGCTGCCATTCAATAGGGCACGTATGCGTGAATACAAAATCAAATTTCCATCCTCGATACCAGTTTAAATAAAGTTCTCTTTCTGCGGGGGTTAGTTGCTCTCCAGAAAACCATCCCGTTTTTGTAGGATCATTGGTTTCTTCTGTAAGCCCTGCCCGCATAAGACGATAGTTTTTATCTACGCTATAAGCTCCACCAATTACTAACACTCTATATTTATCAATAGTATAGTCATAGCAGTCTAGAAAATAACGAATATTTGGATAGTCTGGCTGATAAAAAACTGGTCCATTTACATTATCATCCCATTTCATTTTCATTCCTGGGATTAGACTGGGGCGCTCCTCATGGTTGCCGCGCACACAATAAAAATTAAAACCTCGTTTATTAACAGTCTTTTTTATTTTATTATCAGTTTTATTGAGATAAAAATTAAAACCTGCATCTCCAAGAATAATAATGCCAGTTTCTTCTGGATTATAGAGGGTCAACCCTGCAGTGTCCATCCAATTAAAATTACCATGAGTATCTCCTCGAATTAGCCATTTTTTAATCATTTAAATTACCTCCTTAAAGTAGGTTGGTATTAAAGTTTTTAAATTCAGCAAAGCGGTTTTATGAGATGCGAAACAGCCTAGGTCAATATCGATCTTATGGCAATCCGCATAGCGAGCAATTTTTAGTTCTTTAGTATGCGGAAGTCCTAAATGGTCGATTAAATATTGTACGGGAGTATGTCCATGCACAATATATACCCCTTGATCATAATAATCATCATCCCATTCATCATAAAAATGTTCTCTATCCCAGAACTTTTGATAAGGAGAACCTGGTGTAAATCCGCAATGATCACAAACTACAGAATAGTGTTCAAAAGTGTAGGTAATATTAGTGGGTAAATTTTGGAATTCTGTAGCTATCTGTAAAGCTGATTCCTTATCTTCACTAACACTCTCCCACGTTGCCATACCTCCATTTGCAAACCATAATTTAACCATTGAATTATATTTGCCTTCACATAAAACTGGGATGGCGGCGGCCGCCATATCTTCATGATTACCTTTAAGGATGATGGTTCCGATTTCTTTCTGTTCTTGATAAATTTTAATTCCATCTGGACCTCGATCAATATTATCTCCAAGACAAATAAGTTTATCATCAGAATGTAAAAATTGTTTTACTTTTGTCCACAATTTATATTGACCATGTAAATCTGATATTGCATAGATCATATATATTATCTCCTTTTTGTACTTTATTATATCAAAATTTTTGCAATTTTGCAATTGTTATTGAAATTGGCCATGATTGATTAATATTGGTTTCTAATTTTTTATCTTAAAGTGAAGATAATATTATTATAATTATCTATTCTGTAGAAAGGAAGTGAGGTAACTATTCCAACACAACCGGTAAAAGTGCGTTACTGTCGAGGTTTGGCAGAAAACCTCCCGGCAGAAAAAACTGATGGTGTTATCTGGTTTACTACAGATACAGGAAAATTATATTTTGATGCTGTATGTGAAGGAGAGTTAACAAGATTTCTTATTAATCCTGAATTAAATTGGGATGATATTCTTGACAAAAACATCCTTCCTACTATACATTATAACTCTGTTGAAGGATTTGAAGAACAAAAATTTACTATTCCAAAGGCAGGGTCTATTTATATCTATTACGATGCGGTTAAAGTAGAAGGTCAAGATATGCCTAGAATAAAAATAGGCGATGGAACTTCTTATCTTGCTGATCTTCCTTTTGTGCATGATATAGATATGAAAGAATTTATTCAAACTCATATTGATGATACTGATGCGCACGTCTCTACAGAAGATCGCCAGCATTGGAATGACAAGGTTGGTGTAAGAGTATCTGAAGCTAATGATGAGCGTATCATATTCTACAATTGAATAAGGAGAAAATTTTATGGCAGATATTTCCAAAATAACTTTACCGAGCGGTACTACATATAATATAAAAGACCAACAAGCTCGTAATGATATAGAAGCAATTCAAAGTGCTATTTCTGGTGGAGTTACTTTTATGGGAGAAACTTCCACTGCACTTACAGATGGCGCTACTGCTACCTCTATCGTTATAAATGGTAATTCTATTACTGCAGTTAAAGGTTATTTAGTTGTTTCTGGATCAAAAGAATACGTTTTTGATGGTACAAAATGGGTTGAATTAGGTGACTTAAGTCTTTTAGGTGCGCTTGCTTATAAAGATTCTGCTTCTGGTAATTACACTCCTACTGGTAGTGTTTCACAACCTACTTTTACGGGTAATTCTAATTCTGTTACATTTACCATTGCAGATAATACAAATGGTAACTATACTCCTAAAGGTACTGTATCACAACCTACATTCTCTGGTTCCGCAATGACTGCGACTGGAAAATTCACTCCAGAGGGATCAATTAGTCTTACAACTAGCAATAAAACTGCAACTGTCAGTAAAACTACGGGTACAGCAACTTATACTCCAGAAGGATCAGTTGCCGCACCTACAATTTCTGTTAAAACCGCAGGTGCAACAACTACTGTAAATTCGATTACTGCAGTTGGTACTCTTCCAGATTTAGGGGCTACTGTTGCTAATGAAACTTTAACTTTAACTTGGGATGCAGGAACTCTTCCTACTAAAGGTTCTAATACTACCGTTAAAACAGGTGATGCTGCATATGAGGCTACAGCTCCCGCATTTACTGGAACTGGCGTAAGACTCGTTACTGGCAATATCGCAGTTCCAACAAGCGCAGCATTCACAGGAGAAGAAGGAGACCTTTCAGTCTCAGGTACTCCCGCGGGTACGGTTTCTCAACCTACATTCTCAGGCACTAAAGCTCAAATTAGTGGTACCGTTACACCAACTGGGACTGTTTCTAAGCCTACATTTACAGGCACTCAAGGTACAGTTACTGTGTCTTAAAAGGAGGTATTAGCTTATGGCTGATATTTCCAAAATTAAAGTACCGGGAAGTACCACAACATATAATTTAAAAGATGCTACTGCAATAGCGAGTATTACTATTAGCGGAAATCAATTAACTTATACAACTAGAAGTGGGACTACTAGTAGTCCAATTACTCTCCCAACAGGAACAACAGTAATTTGTTCTGATACAGAACCCACAAGTCCTGCGACAGGGACAATTTGGTTTAAAGTTGAATCATAAAAAAATGCCGAGTTGATAAAATCAACTCGGCATTTTTTTTATTCTTCTGGTAATAAAAATATATTATTTAAATAATTTTGATAAAAAAAGTTACTTATTTTACCAACATATTCAACACCTTCTGATGTTCCTTCATAATAAATAGCAATAATACGACCAGCTTCGTAAGGGTCTTTAGTTGTATTTAGAATTTCCCATATATCTAAAAAATTATTTTTTAAATCTTCTACAGTGAAATAGCATTGCATTTTAGCATTGCCAAATGAACCGCCCCATTCAATAGCATAATCATATAATCTAGTAAGATTGTTTTGGGTACACCATTGTGCCAACCCATATCCACCATATTCAAATTGGACAACAGATATAAAATTTTCTTTTGACATCCCTAAATCTAACTTTTCAGTAAATTCTGTACTAAGGTCTGCATAAATTAAATGTTCTCCGCCAATAACATCTGAGCGAAAGAAACTTTCTCTCCAATACATAGCTAAAATAGCTGATGTAACAATAGGAGATTGAGTTATATGGAATAAAATATCCCATAAATACTTTTCAGATGTTAAACTCTTATATTTGGTTGTATATGCGGCGGCCGCAGGTCCAATTGCAATCATTATACTAAGTATTAAAATTATACAAACTAGTCTTTTCATTTTAAAAAATCCTAGGCCTCTTTTCCATCTTGATTTTCGGTCGTTCGCCGCGCAATGAGTAAAATAATTAATCCCAGTGATTTTTAATCACTGGGATTTTCTTACTGCACTGGCACGTACCGATCGCTATATAGTGTTTCAAGCATTAGATCTACACCTTTTTTGCCTGTTAATATTTGTTTAAAAAGGACTGGGCTAGCGCCAGAACAAAATGTTACATCTGGACCACTATCAAGAATTGTGTTATTTCTAGCCGCAACATTCCAATAAACTAGATGCGGGAGTTTTATCCCAGCTGCCGCCCACTCTTCCCTCAACCGTTCCATTTGAGTGTTTATACCATCTACACCCCAATCGCGATATGTAACGGCTGAATCAATTTCCATATCAGAAATTATTACAATGGTTTCTGGAAGATCACTTGCTTTTGCTTTCCCTGATTTAATATAAGAAAATAGCAAATCAAATACAGCTTGGAGGTTAGTGCTATCACAAAGGTTAGTCTCATAAATACGGCGAACTTTATCTACGAAATCTAATCCTTCTATATGTATAAGCTGAGGACGAGATGCAAAGCTAATATAGCAATTTTTAAAAATCCCTTCATTATAGGCGCCCGCGTACATTCCCAATCCAATAGCAACATCTATTGGGCGAGGCGCAGTAGCCCAAGTCATAGAGCCAGAGGTATCTATTACTGTTAATAAGGAATTATCGCTATCCTCAAAATAATTTGGAAGATTTGCCCAGTATTTATTAACAGCAATACGATCTACATCTGTAGGGTCATATTTTCGCCACATAAGATTATTTGCCTGCGCCACAACTTCATACGGATACAAAGTTTTTGCATTAACCGTAGTATCTTTATTTGTAATAAAATTACGATATTTTTCTTTGATTAAATCACGTCTTGCGAAAGCATTTTTATAAATCAAACCTGCTTTTGAAGGAATCTTATCAAATTCAATTTCTTCCCATTTATTAGCAGACATAAGACGTTCCACTACTTTAATACGCTCTCTCAGTTTAGAAAGCAAAAGTCGATAATCTTTATGACTTAAACCAATAAATGTTCTTAATTTATTCGCTACAGCACGAGTCTTCTGAGAAGAAGTATTTTCAGAAGGCATCCATTTACCAAGCAAGGAAGGAGTTTTGCATTTAATATCAAGAAGCAACTGCTTTTTAATAATCCCAAACGCTACAGTTTCTGCGGCAGTCCCTTCGCAAATATAGATTAGATCGTCCCATCTACCATATTCTGGAATCAATTCAATATTACGCAGCGCAATATCTATATTAGTTTCACAAAGCCAACGATAAATTGTTCGGAAAAAGTTGCGCTCTCCCTGGCCGCCGCGCACATCCCGCAAATAAAACAAGCATTTCAGAGCCAAAGTTTCATTTTCTTCTAAAGCTTCTTTAAAAAGCAAAATTTTATCTATATCCGTTCTAGCGCGATAAGCTCCACCAAAAGCAAACAGATCGTAAACTTTAGATGTAGTAGATTTATGTGCTTTTGCACCATTTTCTGTATATTTAATATTCATATCAGCTTCAAAAGCTTCTCTAAATGTATTCATCCCTATCCTCCAAAATCATTTTATATTGGTCCGGGTGGAGGGATTTGAACCCCCGATTTCGTGAACCCAAATCACGCGCCTTAGCCAGCTAGGCCACACCCGGAAATTAAGCCAGATTAAGACTGGCTATCAGATATCTCTATTGTATTAGAAATGTTATATACGTCAGTGGTATTTTTTTCAGAAGCTGACTCTTCGTTCATTACTGGGTCAAGTAGTTCAAGAGATCCAGGAGTTTTTTTATCAGCCATTTTGAATCTCCTTCAGAGAGTTGAGCATAATATCAAGTTCAATAGCAGCTTCATTATATTCAATAAAAGCTTTACTATTATAATCTTTCATTTCAATAGCATAATTTACTGCTTCTGTTGCAGCTTTAACTGCATCAAGATATTTCTGTCTTGCTCTTTCGTGCCGCTTTTTTGCTATTTTTTCATTGCATCGTGCGGCGGCCAGCTGTTTTCCTACTTCAATATTAAATACATCTCCAGGAGCGCATTTTGCGACTCCGCGCACATATTTACCACCATATGTAGAAACTGCGACTACTTTGTTCTCGCCAACATAATATTTGTATTTTTCAAGCGGGAATTTCATTTTTCTCTCCTTTAATCATTATCATAAAAATATACTTGAATATTATTTTTGCTATGGAATTTTAAAAAACGATAAAGTGTAATTAAGTTTTTAATATCTAATTTTAGGCTATCTTTTATTTCATCATAGGTCCAAATAGAGTTGCCCCATACTTTGGGATGATGATATAAATCATTTAATTCATCTATAATATCTAAAATATTTTGTTTAGATATTAGATAATATTGCTGTTTTCCCCGTAATCCTACATTAAGGAGTGAAAGAATTTTGCCTTTAATATTCCAACAATCAATCCAATGACAAATAGAAATATATCCAGCTTGATCATAATCACAAGGGAAAGGAAATTTTATCTTAGAAGGTAAATCACTTCTAAGAGTATTGCGAACTGCAATACCTATACCGCGCATTTGTTCCATATTCACCCCATAAAGTATTGGTTATATGACATTGGGAGTTGCTTTCTATTATACTTTTTTTCAAAAGTCCCGCCATCACAAACAATAGTAGATGAAAACCACCGGGTTAAATAGCTAACGTATTCACGCTCTCTACGACTTGTTGCATCAGCATGGTTATTAATATAATTTTTAAACCAGTTCAACTGTTGATCATAAGTATTCATAAAAAGCTTCTCCCTTTCTCTTTTTTACAAGTATATTATATAATAATTTTTTTTAAATGTCAAATTAAAATGCTGTATTTAAGAGAGTAATGCCATCGATACTAAGATCGAAATAAGGAGCAGATCTAAATTCGCTCTCATGGAAATACCCCTCAATAACGACTTCAGTATCTCCAGTATAGCCTTCGTCAGAGTCTACATCTGCAAGATAGCTAGTTAATGTTTCGCCTTCAACAGTAAAGGTATTAGTGTCAAATACTTTTAAATTACCATTTGCAAAACTTTCTTGAATTTTTGCGAGGGTCGCCGCCAGATTTGCGGGGGCTGCAGCTTCATTAATTTCACACATTTGGACAGACCCAGTTGCAAAAGTGCCAGTATAATCAGCGGGTATCTTTTCTTCATTGGCAACTGCATTAATTACATAATCATAATATGGCGCCCAATCAATTTTAGTGCTAATCATATAAGTATTAGGGCAAGCTGCTTTAAAAGAGCCATTATATGCTACGAAAGGTACTCCCGCAGTTTCGCAAGCCGTTGGCATACCCATTGAGTCTGCGTGTGCGCTAATTACAACACATCCTTGCTTCATAAGAGTTACAGCGGCTTCTTTTTCAGCGGTTTCATCATACCAAGAACCAGTAAAGGTAACAATCATTTCTGCTTCTGGGCATACTGATTTAACGCCGAGATAAAATGCGCTATAACCAGAAATAACTTCAGCATAAGAGTAAGCGCCGACATAACCAACAATAGGCTTAATAGAGGAATCTGCTGCAATCAGTTCATTAAGCTTCAAACCTGCAGTTACACCAGTAAGGAATCTCCCTTCATAAATAGCTGCAAAAGCATTATGATAATTGGGCAATCCCATTGTATGTGCTTTTGTTCCAGTCGCGTGGCAAAATTGTACTTCGGGAAACTCTGCGGCAGCTTGAATAATATAATCTTCATGACCAAAACTATCTGCAAAAACAATATTGCAACCTGAGTCTACAAGTTCTGCGGCAGCTTCATAGGCTTCACTATTTTCACCGACTCCTGTTTTAATCAGATAATCAATTCCTTTTGCTTCACATACTTCTTTAAAAGAGGTAATAAAGTTAGCATCGTATGAACTGTTTTCATCATGTAAACAGATAAGCCCTGCCTTAATAGGTTTTACGGCAGCTTCAGGTGCGGCGGTCGGTTCTGGATTAGATTGTTCAGATGTGCAAGCACAAAGTGCAAAAATCATAACTAGGACAAGGACGAATGCAAAAAATTTTTTCATACTGTCTCCTAAAATAAAATAAAAATATGCGAACTTTATACAGCGTTCGCAACTGGATAAAGCACAACCTTTATCTGCAGAGGGATACCCCTGGAGTTCCCGCTTGCTTTTTGCTATTAGGCACGGTGCGGTGGTTGGACCCCAGCAACAGAGGCCGCCTACAGGTCTTTCACGTCTCAGCTAAATTCTACGTCTGGTCGTTCTGGTCTTCTCCTCAAAGTGAGTTAGGAGACATCCACCTGAAGCCCTTAAAGCTCTTACGCCGATTATCTTCTGATATCGAGAAACATTCTGGGGACTTTATTTTGCTTCGTTGCTCCAGACCTCGAAGGTACTTACCAACTCACTGGATAATTAGGGCCATTCGCCGAGTGGCATACCGAGCTGACCACGTTCGACGTCTGTATTATAATAAACACCGATCAGATCTGCATCTTTAAAAAGTTCAGCTGCAATATCTTGATAAAGGGTGCTGATAATACCATGACAATCATTCAAATTATCATTGAAAAATTGTACTACGCAATTTTTGAAAACAATATATGTAGCTGCATAAAAACAATCATCATAGCCAGGAGTTACTGAATATGCATATGCGGGATTGCCTTTAAAAGCAGTATCAAAAAGATCTTTTTGGGTTGGGAAAGTAATATTTGCAATAGGTCCATCAATTACAATTTTAAGTGTGATATTACCAAATTTCTTTTCTGTGGGGAGAAGATGTTGCAAAGCTGCATTTTTTTCACCATTATTACTCGCAATAGCAACTACTAAATTATCATAATCAATATTAAAGGCAAGCTGGGGATCGCAATCAAACATGAGTTCAAGCATATTAATATAAGTACTCCAAGGCGGGGCCAATTTAAGTCTTACATCATTCATATATTTATTCTCCTTATAATTTAAAAATAAATGGCGCGCCCCTGAGGTGTCGATCCCCATAGGCTCATCACCTACCATCTGTTTTCAAGACAGTGCTCGGGGCCGCCCGAGATAAGGACGCATATGGCGGAGAGGGAGGGATTCGAACCCTCGCGCAATTTTTTACACTGCCTGCAGTCTTAGCAGGACCGCCTCGTCGACCAACTTGAGTACCTCTCCATATTACCAACTACTAGTATCAGTAATATCTTCGCTTTCTCCACAAAGAGGACAAGTAACTTTTATAATAGTTCCTATGCCAGTTCCTGTTAGGTCATAAACATATGTGTTACCAGCAATTTTACTATGTAGAGGTTCAGCGCACTTCTTATAATGTCGCTCTTGGAAATTTTTTAATCGCTCAAGTTCTTTATCGCTTAAATGACAAAGACTATGCTTTCTCCAATATTCAGCTTCATCACGTGCTTTTTTGATTTCATAATCTCTATTCCATTCTTCCACTGTTTTTTGCCATGCATCCACTTTAGCTTGCATTTCATAGTAGTTTTCTCTTAATGAATATATGATATCTTCTAAATTTCTATACATTATTTTTAATACCAAACAATAGTCATGTTTCTTTTAACCATTCAAGCCAAGCTGCTTTTAATGTTGCCCCGTCTAACATTGGTTGCTTTTCAAGTATCCTGTTCTCAAGAAATGCGAGCCACTCTGCTAATTGATTATCAGACATGGCGCGAATTTTATCTGCGTTTGTCATACTCATTTCTCCGTTTCGATAAGATCTTCAAGTAATTATCAATATCTTTTAAAGTACCAAGGCATATGTGAAGGTCCCTGCCGGATTTGAACCAGCATCTCAAGGATTTGCAATCCTGCGACTTACCATTTGACCAAGGGACCTCCTAAATTAACCAAAAGCAAAACCTGCAAAATGTTTTACCTCATCTGGTTCTGGGATTTCAATATATTTATTATTTACCCAATCGTATCTATAAAAAATTCTTTCTCCGGTATAGTTAGAGATTCCTTCTTCATAAGTTTCAATGGCTGCATAGTCATATATTGTTTCCCATAAATCAGTTACATTATTTTCTACAATATACTTAGCATCGTCTAAATTAGAATAAAACCCCCAACAACGAATACCTTTTACTCCCCAGTGTTTATCAATATCTTTAAACACTGTGATAAAATAATATTTTTTTATTTCAGAGTGTGTCAGGGTGAGCATAAAAAAATTTTAAAAACAATCCTTCATCAGAAGGCGAATCACAAAACAACTCCAATTCACTACCGTGCTGTGCAATTAAAGCACCAATAGCAACATATCTTGAAAGTACTGATTTTAAATTATAAATATCGCCCGCCATAGATTTAAGATAAACTGCGCTTTTAGCATCTTCTACCGCTTTAAGGAAATCGGTAATTTCAATTTCATTATTTAATTTCATATATAACCCTTCTTTATTTTAAGATAAGCTCCCACTCTGAATCGAACAGAGATCTGAACATTACAAGTGTACTATAATAACCTTTATACTATAGGAGCAAGAAAATTTCATAAAATAAAACAAAGATATCTCTACACATTAAGCTCCGGTTCCCCCTACTTAATCCACTCCACAATTGTATATCCGCCCTTGAGCATCTCTTTATTTTATCTATGAAATTTCTTGCCTATATAATAAAATACTTACTCTTATCAGCATCTGTTGGAGTCGCTGTTATTTATTATATAGACGTTTTAGTTATAAAGAGAGTAAGAGGCTCCCAATATTATTTCTATCCAACATTACTCTTCCGTTTCGTTTTTTGAGAGATGATACGCTCCTACTTACTTTATCATAGGAGAACAGCCAGTTTTAATGGCGCCCTGGCTACCCGAGTTTTTTATTAAAATAAATGCTTCGCTTCAAAACCCCTGGCTGAAAACACAGCATATGTTGAGTAATAACTCAACCGTGCGGGAATGTGGGATTTGCACCCACGACTCTGGCTCCTCAAGCGCATATAATAATTGCCGCAATTGTCTTATACAAGACAAGTTATACAGCGTGTTACTTCTACACCAATTCCCGCATATTTATCCATTATACATGGATATAATTTCCATCATTATCACTTAATGGAAGAAAACTATAAATAAAACTTGGGAATTTTCCATCTTCAGTTTCATTTACAAGGTAGGTTTGTCCAGCAAACTCTGCGGAAGCATATACCATACCAAGATAAGAGCGAGCATTTACACGATGTTTACCACTTTCATCTTCTACAATATATTTATCAACACTTCCATCGCTATTGAGTTTACTAACGAAATTTACTACATCATTGTTAGTTTCAATTCTGATTTTTGTTCTAGTCATTACTTCACCATAAATTCAATAAATGTTCCAATTCCAAGAATTGCAAAAGCAATTAATGCACCCATTAAAATACTTGTAATTACAGGAGCGGAATGTGCATTATACCTTACTTCACAATCTTCATAATTATCACATTTATAGCACTCTTTTAAATTACATTTTTTATTATACATATCTAGACACCTTTTATTTGCTTTACCTTTAAGCTACTTACGCCAAGCGCGTGAGACAAGAATCGAACTTGTAATATTCATTTTATATTATATTTGCTGTTTGTGCCTAAGTGGTGCGGGTGGCCGGACTCGAACCGGCATGGTATCACTACCGAGGGATTTTAAGTCCCTTGTGTCTACCTATTTCACCACACCCGCATATTTAGGGCTATTACACCCTATTAATATGAATCATAAAATTCAAGATATACATCTGGGTTTTGAAGCATAAAACCATATATAATTGCAAGATTGGCTATATCTCGTACAAGAATTGGACGAATTTCTTCATAGTCCCAAATAGAATCACCTTCATCTTCCCAACGCTCTTTATCAAGCCATGAAGCAGTGATTTCAATAAGTTTCAATACATCATTAGGAGTTTCAATACTAAACAACCAATCTTCACTATCAAGAGAATTACGCCAGCCAAAAGAATTCATAATATCTGTGCGCCAGCCCCAGTCTTTGCGATGATAAATAATTTCTGGAGTCCCATTTGGATCGTAATCTTTATCAAAGGGATAATTAATTCCCATAGGAAGATCTGCTCGTGACAACTGTCGCTTATTACTTTTTACATAAAAACCATTATCAAGACCCATAATTTACCATCCTTTCTTACTCAATAGGAGATTCGCAAATAGGGCAAAGAAAGTCATTTCCATCTACATAACAGAGATCAGTATCATCCCAATCTGCTTCATAAATTGGTTCTCCGCACTCAGGGCAGATAAAAAATCGTTCTTCCCAATCAACTTGAGTGCCATAATTTACTTCAATTAGATGTGCCATCTTTTCCCAAGTGTTGCTCATTATTATTCCCTCTTTTTCTCTTCATTTTGTATATATATTATATCAAAAATTTTTTTAAAAGTCAATATGTGTAAATTTTTATTAGGATTTTTTCTTCTCCCTCATTCATTATGTATATATTATATAATAATTTTTTTATTTTTACAAGAGAAAAACATTGGGGCAACCTATTTGGCTGCCTCAATCTTGGGTTTTTTCGATTATTTCTTTTGCGGCTTGAATTGAACTTCCGCTATTTTGCCATGCTTTAAATTGTTGAATAGTTTCTAATATTTTCCCATATCCAATCATACTACCCATCCAAACTAAAAAAGCCATTGCAATTAAACATAAGATATTATTTATTGTCCAAGGGATTTCCATTAACATATAAGTAAAAGCTGTCCCCCCGCCGCCTACTACAATAGCATTGATAAGCGCTATTACATTAGGGCTAGCATTTGAGCCTTTATTATAATAAAATTGTTTAATTGATTGAGTCAATAGCATAGTAACTAAACCGCCACCCACAAAAATACTAACAAATAGAGTGACACTCATATTAATCTCCTTAAAGTAAAAAATGTCAGCTGAGGTTTGGCGGCCTCCGCTGACAATCTCCTTTTACCTCTTATATCAAAAGAAGGGCTAAGAAGCACCTTGAGAAAATATTAGCGCACGTTTAATGTGTGTGCGTCCACAGCGAGATTAAGACCAGAAATCCTCGAACAAAAGATTAAACAGAGAATCTCCATCAGTTTTGAGGGTATAGTGATAAGCACCATATTTCTGACAGAATTTATTCAGTTCTTCATGATAAGCTTTCTGTGCTTCACAAAGAGCCTGTCTTTTTTCCTCTACTTTTGCGGCCGCCGCCTTTCGTTCAGCAACTTCTTTTTCTTTCTTAGATTCGCGCTCTGCAATTTTCTTATCATAGTCAGCTTCATCTGCAAGACAAGCTTCTACAGACGCATATTCTTTATTTGTTTTCTCGCTAAAAATTTTCACTGTAAAATTCCTACCTTTTACATATATATTTACTCAGCCTAATCTTACTGAGCAGAGGGCGGGTGACAGGAATTGAACCTGCGCATATCGGAGCCACAACCCGATGCCTTAACCTCTTGGCGACACCTACCATATTTAGAAAGCGCAGGCATGAAATATCTAAGATATAGCATTGACCTGCGCCCCCGAAAAGAGAGAAGAATAATAAAACAAATCTTTAGGCGAGGGGGGAGTTGCACCCATCCTTATATAAACTGTACTCGCCATATAAACAAGACTCTGAATATATAAGCGACAAATTGCTTTTCCATTAAAAATATTGCTGTAAGAGTCTTTAAAGTTTTTAAAAAGAAAGGAAAGGAAATGAAAAACATGAATTCGCATACTCACACGAATTGGCAGAGCTACCAGGATTCGAACCTAGACCCGAGGAGTCAAAGTCCTATGTGCTACCTTTACACCATAGCTCTAGATTAATTGCAGCGGCGGGTAACGCTCCCGCAAAAATCAGATTATGAGCCTGATCGGTGACTTTCACTCGCTGCGATATAGAAGGAGCAGTTTAAGCTCTTACTCAGGAGGCTAAATAGCCTGTTGGGCTATCCTCTGTTTCAGGAGTTTTCAGACGATTCATTTTCATTTTCGGTTATCTCCTTTACAAATATTTTTTTCTACTTACTTTGCTTGTATTTTATTATAGTGAGTGTCTAAACCACTTGTGTTGCCCCATATCATATTCAACACACCTTCCTGTAAGGCAGATTTTAACCTGTAATTCCTCCAGCATAAGGGCTACATATTACTGTTTTTTATATGCCAGGGGTAGTTTAGTAGTAATCCATGCTTTCTTTCTCACTTAAAGCCTTTATTTTTCCTGCTTTATAGGATAGAAGATTTTTATAATCAAGTTATACGGATTCTCTTCAACCTAGATGGTGATCTCCGCAGGATTTGAACCTAGCATTTCAGCCGTGAAAGGGCCGTGACCTAGCCTTGTTAGTCGAGGAGACCATAAAGCTGATTGATTTATATAGCGCGCTCCCAGCTCTCGCGCCCACGGCATGATGAATTTATACAGCGGCTTACGTCGCACTTCCGCCAATTTATATACCGCAATAAAGGCGGTGTTCGGTATGTGACACTTTTCGCGGCTTCCACCCATATATTTTATAGCCAAACTTCTACGCGCGTTTTTGGTAGTGTTGTATCTAAGCATTCCTGCTCAGGCTAGATGACCTAGCAAGTGTCTGCGTATTTTAAGCTGTAGATAGAATCTTTTATACTACATACCTAAAGGCTTTTGCTAACAGCTCTATCAATCTGTTACCCACGGGCCACCACTTGGCGGTACCTTTTATGCGACCCGCTCTCATTCCTCTTCAATAGAATCCCAATAAAAGAATTCATCAATCTGAGGGCCGATATCAAAATCATCAAACATTTTTATTCCCTCCTCAATTTTCTGTATATATTATACAAAAAATTTTTAAATTTTGCAAGAAGGAAGAAAGTATTAAATACTAAAAAATAAATACAAGAGTTTTTGTTAGACCTTCGTCTTACTATCTATTACCTTCAATCATATTCACACACAAGCTACGATAGTCTGAGCTTCGGATAGCTACTCCTAACTTCTATCGCACTAACTTACAGCTAGCTTTTGTCTTGATAGGATTGATTACCTACAACTTTCAGGGGGTATTCAGACCATTTTTTTATTACTAATAAAAATATTTTTCGCCTTCGCAGATTTCCCCTACTCGCACCCTGGTCAAGCCTTATACTAAGATTTCTCTTATTCAACTGCGTTGTCAAGATTAGTTGGCATTTCCAGACTCTCATTTCTTGCCACAGATAACGGTTTTCTGGATTCAGCTTACGCTTTTAACGCTTAGCTTCTATTGCTCTTGCGGCTCCTGGGTTGTTTTGATTGCGATAACATCAGCACAGTATCTTTCCTTTCCCCACATGGGTTCACCTTACATCTCACGATGTAAAATGCGGTCGGCTATCCACAGGTATCCCTATTTCGTTTAGCCCCGAGCCTCTCTTCGATACTTCTCAGCATAGACAGCGAATCTATTCTGCACTGAGTTAACAAAAAGTTGTATTTATTTTTTAATATTTAATTTTTGTATAAATATTATACTAAAAATTTTTTATTTTGTCAATCTTAATATTTTATATATAGAAGTTGATTGACAGAGAGTTTATTAGGATCACTAATGTTATTCCATTGGCAGAGTTGTTCAATAGTTACATTAAATCTTTTTGCTATTGCTTCAAGAGTATCTCCTGTCACTACTCTATATGGGATTCTAGTTCCTCCAATAACATTTGCAAGATCGGAATCATTAATTTTCATATTATTGCTCCTTAAAAAGATGGTTGCGATATTTCTCCAGGGCGTCGCAACCACGCGCCCACACCAATAATGGCGGCGGATGTAGGAATTGAACCTACCTAGCGCGGTTAACAGCCGCGTGCTAAACCACTTAGCGAATCCGCCAAAACAAGACAGTGCTCCTTTATATAAACCTAGATTTCTCCTTAGCGGTAGTCTATTAAATTAGATGCATAAACTTCGACTGTTTCTTTGGCACAGATGCTACTCTGTAAAATCAATTGTAAAACCAATATCTTTTTTTCAAAAATTTGAATTACAATTTGCTGTTAACTGTCTTTATGGTACTGCCGGGTGGATTTGAACCACCGATCCTCGGATTATAAGTCCGACGCTCAAACCAACTGAGCTGCGACAGCATGGAATATCGGGCGTGCAGTTGGAACGGCTACTGAACTTCACCCTCTGATCCTTAATCACGCGCATCCCATCAGGAGTATCACTGATGTTGTTTGGGTATGTCCTCGCATAGCTCTGCCCCACATACCTTACTGACAAAGCGTCTCTGTTGTACTTCCAGAGTACCTTTTAGCCACTATGCGAAACGGAGTTCTCTCTCCGAGTGTTCCTTTCCTGGGCTTTATTTTCTTACACGGCTTTTAATGCTTGCCTACCGATATTATACAAAAGCTGTTTTTTAAATAATTAGATTATAAAGACAATGCAGAGCCTGGTCGTGTCAGGATACTTCACCCGTTTCTATATATCGACTAAGGAGCGCTACTTCCTCTGGCCTCGGGGCGTTTCTTTATAATGTAATTAAATGATAAGTGTCTACCTTTTACATTTTGAAAGTCTAGCTGTCAACTTTCTGAAGGCTGTACGCATACTATTTCGTCTACTTTGGGTATCCCCTCACGTCTCATAGTATTCCTTTTTGGATGAGCCATTTATTCGACAAGTGCCCCTCATCTGGCAGCAAGAACGGGACTCTTTAAGGATATCTCCTATGGTTTACCAACCAGATATTAGGATTTCCACCACCAATGTTTATCGTCTCTTGGTCGACCTTAAGCCCTTACGTCTTACATTATTATAATCCAGTTTACTCGATCAAGCCATACTTCCCCTCTTAGGATGGATTTATATTTGGCTCGCCTCATAAATCTTATCATGATCTCAATTTATGACGGCTGACGAAAGAACAGATACCACTGCCCGAGCTGGATTATTATGTATCTTGATTCTCCCGCAGGAAGGTCCTAGATACAAAACCCTTTGTACAAATTGAAGGTTGTCCATTCTTTAACGCAGAATCTAACCTGTCTTGAACGAGCGCAGCATTTCGCGTCTTTAGTTTCTTATTGAAACCAGTGAGGGTAATGCTCACATCTCGAAAGTCATCAGTTCCAAGTTAACGCCCAGGTTTCTGAAAATACAGGCGTGAGGTTTGATACTTTCTTAGGAGCGCGACTTCCATTGATTTCTCTCTCACTCTTTATATATATTATAACAAAAATTTTTTATTTTTGCAATATATCTTTACTTTGTTTTAAAACGATCAATCTGTTATTTACTAACTTTGCCCACGCAAGATTAATAACTATTTTCCTTAACTAAGGTTGCTATCCAATTAGGATCATTTGGAAGATAGATCAACTGAGTTTCTGACGCCCAGCTATTAACAACTTCAATCTGGACATCAAAAATATTAGAAAATTCCTCGTCAAGCTTTTCAGTAAACTTACTTACACTTGCAGCAAACCCAGCAACATAATCGGTATTATCATTTTCATCATACTCATTATACCAAGAAACCTTAGCTTTCAAAAAGAGCATTTTAAATTCCTCCCTCATCATTTTGTATATATATTATATAATAATTTTTTTATTTTTGCAAGGGGGAAATTAATAAAGTAAATTGATTTTACGAAAATATCTATTCATATCTAACAAATAACGATGAGCATCTTCGTATTTATCAAATCCAAAAATAAGTAAAGAATTACGATTATCTTCAAAAGAAGAAAAAGAAAAATGACTAGCATGGTATTTTTCTTTCAGCATCTTAATATACTCTTCATAAGACATTTTAAGTGCGAAAGGAACGATCCACCAACGGGCATATTTTACGCTATCAGTATGCGCGACTCGCCAAACCCCAATAGCATCTTGCCATTCAGATAACTTATATACTCTACTAGCCATATAATTCTCCTTATAGGCCCAATGCGGCCATCATCTTTTTGATATTCTCTTTCTCTTCTGTTGAGGGACCAGTTTCTACAGTCGGTTCATCCCAGTTAAAAGTATCTGCGGCAACTGCGGTTGGGCCAGGGACAGAGCTAGCTACCGCGCCCCCAAGAATATCTTTCGCCGCAGTTAGAGATACTTTAATTTCAACAGGCTCCCCGCCTTCTGATTCCACAATTCTTAGAATCTTATCATCTTGCATAAAACTGCCTGGAAACACTTCCAAGAGTTTATTGAAAATTTTCTGTTTTGCTTCAGAACCTCTTGCCATATACTACTCCTTTAACCTCTAGCATATTTATTTAACTGGACATGGGTCAACTCAGGTTCAGTAAAAATCATGCTATATTGATATTTATGAGCGAGAACATACTGCTTTGCTTCTTCAATGGTATCACACTGTTTTTTAATTTTAACCCATTCTTTTTCATCGTTCAAACGAAAAATATAATACATAGCTTTTCCTCTCTCTCAATTTTCTGTATATATTATATAATAATTTTTATTATTTTGCAAGAGAGCTATCGATAGTATAGAAGATTCATTATAAGAGTTAATATATAACATAATAAACCTAATATAATATATCCTTTAAAGCTAATAAAAACACTAAAAATTAACGCGAAATAAGTTAAAATTTTAAATAAAATATTTATTAATCCCATAAATGCCAAAAAACATGCTTAATCATATCTAATGCTTCATTCAATGCAGCTTCTCGCTTTTCACTATTTTGATTTTCAACTGCTAAATATTTATCAGTGATTTCTTTATGCTCTGGAGTTCTATCATTAAAATCAAAATTATGCTCTTCAAAAGACCGCATCCATGCTTCTTCATATTCATTGGGCAGCTCATCATTATCTGCTAACTCTAAGAGATCAACAATTTTATATAGATATTGCTGCCAATGAGTATAAGTTGGGAACTCTTCGTTGCCAGGGAACCCATGTGTTTCATCTGCCAACTTTTTTAGCCCTCCCGCCATCACTCGAATAAGATATACATCAAAATCCCAATAATCAAAATCACAAAATCCTTTTGTAATACGTTGGTATGCCCATTTAAATTGTCTACAAAATATGCGTGCATTTCGAATCCAATTGCTTGGATAACGCCACGGGCACCAATTTTGATTAAATACATTAAGTTTATTCATAATATTACCTCAAAAGTTTGGAATTTTTGGAGGCTCTGGAGCAGGTTTCGTTTCAATAGAATAAGTATCTAACTTTTTAACAGTTTCTTTGGCGGCGAGCTTTTTATCTTTTGGAAGTTTAGGCATAACTTCCATTTCTGCTAAACTTTTACTAAATTCATAGATAGTATTACACATATCGCATGAATATCCTTTAAGACAGCGGCGCCCGCACGTCATGCGGAATTCAGCCCAGCGTGGAGAAACAAATGCGCTATTCAAATCCGAATCAAAATTTTGGATTATTTCTTTAAGAGGGCCGCGCCATGTTTTTTGTTCTGTATATACGCGATATAATACATCCCAGTTTAAATCAATATCATCTGGGATAAAAAATTCAAATGTTGATATATAACGACGGTTATAAAGATCTATATCTTCTGGTCTAATAAAAAATCTTTTGAGACTATCAGTTTCTTGGCTAGAACATTGTGCTATATTAGGATAAACTCTGACTCTAAAATTCCATTTAGCTGCCGCCTTTTGAACATCTTTTAATTCAAAACAAAGTTGTTCTCCGATATAAATATCTGTCGGTTTAAGTGATGCCATATAATATAGCATTTCCCAATCAATAGCTACAATATTAAAAAAGAATGGTATTTCTAATTCTGTTAAATGATTAGCTATATGCGCATCAATTTCGGGAAGGCGGATTACTGCATTAGGATATATTTTAAAAATAGGTTGTAAAATTTTTCCGTAAAAATCTTTCCAATTTTCTTTAACGTCAATAATAATGCGCTGTTTAGAGTGCGCCTGTAAGAACTCTGGAAGGCTATCTTTTTTTTCGTGAAAAGGAATAATTAATTCATCAATGTCATATAAATATCTACTTCTACTGTCAAATCTGGCACAAAATGCCATTTACTTCAACTCCTTATATGGCAAAAGGGGAGATATAAATCTCCCTTAACCATTAATCTTTCGGCATATACTCAGCCAGAGCATAAGCCATTGCGCGCTTGCCCTGTCCTACTGCGATCTGGACTTTACCAACGATACCCTGTTTACAAAGGGCTGTAAGACGAGCTACCACTTTGCTATTGGTGACTTCGGGAAAGTCTCCGGAAATAGCATCGACAATGTCATTCACAGTTTTCAGCTCACCTGTGATCTGCGCGGCCACGGCTGCCGCCAGAGGATCATCAGTTTTCTTTTTAGCAGCTTTCCGCGCCTTAGAAGCTTCCGCCTGCGCCTTCAGAAGTTCAATTCTGCCATCGAGGAACTCAAGCATTTCATCGGGGCCTTCGGTCTTTTCAATGTAATCACGGATCTCGCTGAGCATCTGAACCTGGGTTTTCTTTTCGGTGTTAGTAGTAGTGTTCATAGTAATACCTCTTAGTAATTTAATATTTTTTATTTTTGAAAGGAGTTTTCTCTCTCACTTTCTGTATATATTATACTAAAAATTTTTAAATTTTGCAAATCCTAGGTGTTGTTTGCTAGCTCATATACAAACGGTTCGTCGTACAGCGGGGTGAGTTCAAGAATAGCTATATTTGATTCGCCATAAAAAGCTGCAATATTTTCTGTGGCATCTCCAATATTTTCTGCGTAAGTAACTCCTGCGCGGGTTTCTTCGAGGTCGTTCAACGTAAGGTAGTATTCATAAAACATAGGTTAATATTCCTCCTCATAAAATCCAGAAAAATCAATTAATAGTGGACGATGATCAACAGTAGAATAGCCATAATTATCAGTATGAAAATCAGTAATACTATATTTATCTAAAAAATCAAATAAAGTATATATTTTATTTAATCCATAATATTTAATAGCGTTTAATAGCCATAATGGATGAAATAAATTAAACCAATTTTCATATTTTGAAGGGGCTGCCGCAATAATATTTAATAGTTCGGGAGATTCATTGAATGAAATATTCTGATGGCACTCTTGATAATAAGATATACATTTTTCTTGTAGATAAATAGGATATTGTTTTGCTGGATAGCGCATAGTAAAAGGGAAAAATTCAACGATCCCCGCTTCTTGCGCGAGTTGATAATATTCTAGCTCTGCCGCACAATAATCCCATGATTCTTTTTGACTAATCAAAAGTGGTGCATGAGAAATTGGGTAGGCTCCTCCCGTCATGGTAGGGTAAGGTATTTTAATTACGAAATCTACTTTGTGGTCTAAAGGATAAATACAAAGTTTAGTTGCTCCAGATTCTAAAGCGAATAAATCATAATTAATATTTTTTTCTACGTAATCAGGAATATCATCTGAAAAAATTATACGATCATTAGATGTCCAATCAACAGAAGAAATGAAATCGTTGATTAGCTTAGGTTGAATTACCATTAATATGCCGAAATCCTTTGCTTGATATAGTTTTCTTCCTGCGCGGTAAGATCATTAATTCCGTGTGCGCGGGCAGCAGTTTTAATAATTGCGGAAAGCATACCAGATGGAGTATATCCTGTAATATTTTTCTCTATATCTCGTGCCGCCGCATTGATTTTGGTCAGCCGCGTATTTACAAGGCCGTCATATCCTTCTGCTTCTGCCATAAACATAAACTGTCCAGATTTTACTGCTTCATTAAAGAAATTTACCATATTATACCTCCACAGAATACACAATCGTCATAAACCAACCAGCTTGCATGGCGGGGACTAGATTTACATTCACTATTGTTCGTTTCGGATAAAAGACAGGGTATTTCCGCAATTCTTTATTTGCTTCGTCGTTATTAAGAACAAATTTAACATCTGTTTGAATAATTTTCAGTTTTTCCGCCCCCTTAATTTTTATACTTTATTATAACAAAAATTTTTTAATTTTGCAAGAGGTCTTTCCAGGGCCAGGGCGGGCTCCCGCTTGACAAGTAGAATATTTTTTGCTATAATTAAGTATAAATTGAACAAAAGGAGAAAAAGTAATGGACGAGACATTAGGTCTTCGTATTATGTGGGTATTATTAGCTACTTTTGGTGTACAAATTGACGCCGTACAGGATAATAATACCATTAATTTTTCAGTACCAAGTATTAGTGATTATACGGCGGAAGCTGTTGATGCGATACCAATAGAAGGAGTAAAGCAAGGAGAAATGATAGCGGGGGAGCTGCTTTTAGAATTTGCGGGGCAGTTTTTTCGTGAAAATGGGTTTACCCCTAATGGCCGCATTAGATCTGAATATTGGACGAAACAAATGGGCGAGTTCGCGCAAATGAAAATACAAACAGAAATGGATGAATAATGTTTACTTTAAATGATATAAAGCCTCTTGTAAAAGTTGACGGGGCGGTAGCAATTTTAGTTCGTGATAGTGGTGAGACACCCGCGGATATCAAGAAAGAGTTCGGAAAACAATTGTTTAAGGCTACGAAAATGCCGGTTTTTTTCGTGGGGGACGGAGTAGAAATAGATAGCGTTACGCGGGAACAGTTAAAAAGTCTTATTGAAACTGGAATAAACCGATCGGTTTAAGCAGCGTCCGCGCATACCTGTTACCGCTTTAATAAAAAACAAGATTTGCTATAAGAATATAGTAAAAAGGGTAAAATCCTTGGTTTGATAAGCAATTTTCTTGGTTCGATAAGTAAAAAAAATGGGTAAAAATCTGAGTTCGTTGGGCAATTTTAGTAAAATTTACCTTTTTATTTTTTAATAGAAGATAGAGAGGTGAAAAATAATATGGAGATACAAAAACATTTTCCTGCAGAAACTACTATGGAGAAACTTACTTTTTTAAATGATAATAAGGCAGATGGACTGTTGTATGCTTATTTACAGAGTTTATCTATGCCATATTGTGTAAATAAAGAAGAAAATATATACGAAACTCGTGTTGATAAAGCGGTTATTCCTATTCAGAAGGTTGCCGCAGAAAAAGTTAGATTAAAAACTACTAAGACATATAGGAGTCATTTACAATATTTAATTGATAGGGGTTATGTGATTGATTGTGATGATTATTATGTTTTACCTGATAAGATTGAAAATCAATTTTTAGGGATCCCGCTTGATACTTTAAAGTTTTTAATTGATACCGTTCAAATGGATGTAATTAAAGTTTATATTTATTTAGGACAGAAATATAAGTATGCGCAGAGTGAGAATAGATTATATAGTTTTACTAGGGGCGAGGTATTAACTCATTTAGGGCGCAATCCAAATTCACAAGAGAGTTTAAATTATATTAATAATGTTTTAGATTGCTTGATGAACAATGGATTAATTCGAGTTGTAGAATTTCATCAAGGAAAAGTTCCTTATTTAAGACTAGCGAGTTTTAGCTTTGAGTATTATAAGAATTTTTGCTAAAAGGGTAATTTCCTTGGTTCGATAAGGGTAATTTCCTTGGTTCGATGAGCAAAATCCTTGGGAGTTCTAAGTAATATAGAGTAAGTTTACTAAGTAATGGCGGAGTGTGTTTTTCTTTGCATGAAAGTAATTGTTCTAGCTCATTCCAGCGCTTCGCGCTTCCATGAGAGAACAATTACTTTGGGGCCGCGATCTTCCCCCTATCGGGGGAATCTCTCGTCCGATAAAAAAGGGGGGATAGAGATTTTAAGTGTCGCAGGCCAAAAAAGGGGGTATAATGATTTTTATGCTCCGCAGGAATTTTTTAGAAGGAGAACCTTTTTGCATTTTTTAGATGAAAAAAATGAAAAAATTTAGATAATTAAAGTTAATTAGAATTATTTTAAAATAATTAGGAGTAGTTAAGAGTAGCTATAATAAGTTAATTATAATTAAAATTAGTTGTAATTAATTAAAACTATGAAACTGATTGAAATTAATTAAAATTTACTAAAATTGATTAGAATTGATTGAAATTGGTGAAAATTAGTTGAAATTAGTTGAGTGACGTGGCGCTAGAACTCTAGTATATACTCACGTTTTCATTTTTGTCTCGCACTAATTATAACGATCATATTTGACAATCGTCAAAATATATTATATAATATTAATATATATAATATATATAGAAAGGATTTTTAATATATGTCTATAGATGAGATGATTAAAGCTGGGAAAACTTTTACAGAGATTCAGAATGAATTGCGGAAACAGGTCGCCGCACGAGATGAAAAAGAATTAGATAAAATAAAATCTATCTCTGTTGCTCGATCTGCTCTTATCAAAGCTATGATTAATTGGTATATAGCTTGTGGGATTCCTTTTGACCCTCAAGAAGATTCAGAAGATTATAAATTATTAGACAGTATTATGAAACAACAAGAGGAAGGTCTTCTTGCTGGTATGAAAATAATAACACATAGTGAGAATAAAGATTCAGATCTTAAAGAGCTTCTGAAGTATATTCGTACTTAACCTTTGAAGCTCCTGTGCTATTTTTCCTGTTGATTTTTCGCATTTTTGATGAAGGATTCATGAGGTAGTATTTTATAATAAAAAATAGGGCAGATCTTAATAACATCAAAGACTAATTAAAAACAGATGTTATTAAGATCTGCCCTATTGTCTTTCCTTTTCATAGAATATAGAAAATTTATAGTAAGAAATTTACTAGACATGTCCAAAGGGTAGAAAAATTTTTTTGTTGTGCGGCAGCTGGACTAGAACCCTAGGCCTCATAAAAATAATAAAAATTTTTTATATGCAGCAAGAGAGTTAGGTCTATATAAAAACAATATTAGATTAAAAGGTAATTAAACTAGAGTATAATATAATAATATCTAATCAAAATATAAAAGTGATATATATTATTTATATATATAATACCCCATTATATTATAATATATTTTTTATTAATTGTCAATAGCACACAAATAAAATAGTATAGCCTTGATCGCGGCCGTAGCTTCAGCAGCCGCATTAATTTTAGAAGGTTGAGGGGTAGCCGCACTAGGTCGTATTCGTATTCATTATCTGCTCTTGATTTAATATAATATATAATATATATAATATATATAATAATATATATGTTTTTATCGTGCGGCGGCTGCAGATGTGATGCTATATGGTCTAGTTCTATTTACTATTGATGTATAGTATAAAAGAATTTTATAACTATATAAAAAATTTTTATATATATAAAAATATATTTTTTTTAATATTATAACATAAAATTTATTAATTGTCAAGCAAGATCATTATTTTTTACAATCCCGCTCTCTTTTAAATAAAAAATTAATAAAAATACATATAAAAATTTTAAAAATTTTAGATTATTGACAAGAAAATGAATAAAAAGTTTATAAAAATACAAAATTTTAAAGAAAATATGAATAAAAATATTAAAAAATGAATAAATATTTGGAAAAAAAATTAAAAAATTTTAGATTTTATTATAATTAATTGAAGAAAAATTTATTTTTTATTCATTTTTCCTTTTGTTTTAGCGCAAGAAAAAATTTTTCTAAAATTCATTTCTCTCTCGGAACGGAACTTTTGACCATATAAAGACTAATTTATTTTGTTCTCGGAACCAGGTTTTGAGCCATATAGGAGTTATGTAAACCATGCGCGGAGCTAAGTCCAAACTTCGTTAATTAAAAAATTAACGATTACAAAATGGTTACAGATTGATAGTTAATTAATTAACGAACTTTTTTGTGCAAGTTGCACAATTTTCGGGAGAAAAATTTTTTATTTTTTGTGCAAAATTTCGCTTGACAAAATTTCAAATATGTGATATAATGGTGAGTTTCGGCCTAGTTCGGTCGAACGCCGGCCGCACAAAAATAAAGGGCGCAGGAGTTATTTCCTGCGTCTATTCTTTCTTCCCATAACAATCAAGTTCATTTAAACCTTCATTATTACCTTGCTGAGCGTAATACAACATCATGTAGGCGCAGTTGTAAGCGTTCATTGCAGCAGTAGAAGCTTCATCATAAAATTGCAAATTTTCTTTGTAATAATAATCCGCGCGATCCATCAGCATTTTTAATACACGTTCAATTCTTTCTTCCATTTTTATTATTCCTTTCTCTTTTGATGGATTAATTATAACATAGTTTTTTAATTCTGTCAATACTTTTTTAATAAATATTTTTTTAACAGAGGGTGTACCCGGCGCCGAGTTAGGTATAGTTAACTAAGCCAGCTAAAAAATAGGCTCTGTAGTAGAGCCTATTCTATCAAGTGGTTTCAGCTTCACTCTCATCCCCAAGGGAATACACAGGGGTTTTCTTGTCATACTCACGCTTAACAAGGTGTGCCTTGCGGAGAGTGGTGAGAAGCCCTGTCGCGGAATGCAGAGTGGAACCAGTGCAATCAGCAATCTGCGCGCAAGTGGCTTTCGGATTGTCGCTAAGGAAAGCAAGAATCTGTTCACGTTTAGCGTCATTTTCAAGTTTTGCCTTAGAGGGTTTCGTAGAGCGGTGAGAGCTGCGCTTGTCAATCAGTTCGATCTCATGATTGCAGAACTCTACAACTTCAGCATTGGTGGACATAGCTTCACGGATAGCAACGAACATTTCTTTTTTAGTCATCATGATACACCCTTTCTGACGTTCGGTCGTCACCCTTAATTACATATTTATTATACCATAGGTTTTAGGATTTGTCAAGAACTTTTTTCGGCTCTTCCAAGAATTTTTTCAAGGCGCACACTTTAAGTTTTTGGCTTTTCCCTTTCCCTTAGTACACTTGAATTATACCACACTTTGTGGAGTTTGTCAAGAACTTTTTTTATTTTTTTCAAACTTTTTTTTGTGGTTGATTTGTGGAGTTGGCTTTATTCTCTTCCTGCCTTTAATCCATCCGCGAGCTGGCGCATGTCCGCCCCACAAATCTTTCTTTATTCTTTGTGCCTTTATTATAGCACACTTTGTTTTGTTTGTCAAGGGGTTTTTTCATTTTTTTGAAGAGATTTTATTTTACTTACATCAAGTTACGCGCTTGAGAGAGGTTGTTTTCTTTCTCCCCTT
>Ga0247609_10000076_pt1 | contig 133262 bp, 131 predicted proteins | sample 172DNAGHGlowgp2_FD_193487 | JGI IMG/M metagenome (GOLD analysis project Ga0247609, IMG submission 193487) | Sheep rumen microbial communities from Palmerston North, Manawatu-Wanganui, New Zealand - 1728 DNA GHGlow gp2 | ecosystem: Host-associated > Mammals > Digestive system > Stomach > Rumen...
AACTTAAAGCATCTTTTAGATTTTTATTCATAATTGTTAGGTGTTGTGTTTATATACTCTTAAGGTATTAAGAGGGAAGAAAAAAAGAGAGGGGAACCCGTTTTAGAGAGTTGACTGGTCGTCTGTGCGTTTGTGGGTTCCCCGGAGTGCAGCTTAGCCCGCCCTTTCGATCATCGGCGGGGTCCGATCTGCTGCAATTCTAAAATCTAATTCCTTTATGTTCATATATAAGGATTTAAAGGGATTTCAGATTCTTCAATAAAAAAAAGAGAGGATCTATCCATCTCGGACCAATCCTCTAAAAAATTATTTAACCTAAATATGATTGTTATGAATGTTTTACATATATAAGAGTTTAAAGGGATAAAAAAAAGAGGAGATCTATCCATCTCGGACTGATCTCCACCTGACATTTGAATATACATTATACTAAAATGAGAGTATTACACGTTAGTAAGGAATTAAGGGGATAAAAAAAAGAGAATCTATCCATCACGGACTGATCCTCTAATAAGAAACATTCTATTAATTCTTAAACTTTTACATATATAAGAATTTAAGGGGATAAAAAAAAAGAGAATCTATCCATCACGGACTGATCCTCCTCAGTAAACATTACACGTACATATATAAGGCATTTAAGGGGATAAAAAAAAATGACCGACTCATCACGAGCCAGCCATTGAATAATTTTTGAACTTTTTTTACCCAAGAAAAATAAGTACTTTCATTTATAAGAATTTAAGGGGATTTGAGAAAATAGACCAGCCCCATTAAAGGCTGGCCCACAGAATTAATATTATAGTCGGTGAAACCTAATGGTCACCTTTGATACATCCATCGATATAGAACAACCATTTTCTAAGATTGTTCTGTAATATGGATCTTCAATCATCTTCTTTTCTGATACTAGCTCTTCCCTAGTCTTATCACATTCACATCTGATACTAGGCGAATTCATTAATTTGTCATAAATTAATATAAGATTACTAGCAGGACCAGAAAATTCTATCGTATCTTTGTCTATCTGCGTTAATGGACATGCAGATTCATATCCATATCCACACAAAAGATCAAACAATAACTTTATCTTTGGCCCAATAGTTGCACAATAATCTGTATATTTTTCATCATAATATGCCCTAATATCAAATATGTGATCTATTGGAATAAGATTAGTATTAGAATCCGTTCTCTTCACATAAATTCGCTACATTTATGCCGGGCAATGCCACAGCTAATCATCTCTGATTAGACGAGACTATATCTTCAGTAAATAATTACTGCCTACTTTTTCGAACACCCATCGCTTGTGCTCTACTCTACTCACTTCTTCAGGTTTCCCCTATGCTTTCGATAGTCGTTGAATAAGTTTATAACTTACTGCTGATTGACTCTATTCATTGGATTTTTACTTCTATTCGATAGTACCAATGACCTAACAAGTTGTTCCAGCAATTAAGTAGGTTTATAGTGCACCATAAACTAACAATGCACTGTAATAATAGGTTGTAATGGTTGCTTCCAACCATCTTTAATTGATGACCTAATATTATTAAAGAATCCACTAGCCATAATTGTACTAGTTCCTCCTTGAATAGGTAAATTTACACCTAATCTTTTGATTCTGGCAATTATATTTTGCGCTTCTTTTTGATCTTTTGCTTTTGGCAAATATTCATAATACTCCCTTAACCTTAATTTGTCTCCTAACATGGTATTAATGTAACCATCATGATCTAATGGATACTGACCCTGAGACTCCACATATTCCCTGAGCTTTGGAAAAGACTTATATAAACTCTGGATAATATTCTCAGCTTCTTCAACAGAACTATCTAGTCGAGCTGCTAAGGAATTTTTCCCTAAGCCGTACAATACACCCAAGAATCATTACTACTCATAATTTCTTATGAGATTAGACTATATCATTATCCGATTATTCGGATAGGTTGCACTTCGGAATAGAGAATTTCACTCTAAACCTACTCCTCGGTTAAAATTATTTTAACGTCATAGGATAGTCGTTACACTTTCTTAGACTAATCTAAGCTTAGCACGGTATTGGCATATCTTATTATTAAGACTTAGCTTTCCACCGTTAGCACTAATAAATTAGTACACCCTAGATTTCTAGGTTCACAACCTTTTCATTAACTAATTACTTAGTTATGCCACATCTATCTATGGTCTTGAATTTCTTTCTATAAGTCTTTTGTTCTTTTTTACTAAGGTTATTCCAACCTTCTTCACCTAAATATAGTTTCGAACTATATATGTATATGTCTTCTCCAGCGTTGAACTTACTTATTAGATCAGGATCCAAAGACGCGTCAATTTTGTTATCCTTAGAACTTTTTATTTCTAAGTTCAATTGATTCTTAATTCTCAATTGTTCAGCATATATTTTCACCCTATTAGATAGGGTGGGGAACACTCGTGGTAGGATTATTCTATTCGTCACCTACTATGCGTTACACTACTAGGATACCTTTAATATTATCTTAGTTAGCACGGTATTGGCATCTCAGCTTTCACCGTTTTTGCTCCCTGTACCCCGTAATATTACTATTACGGTGGGCAATTTTTTACCCCGCGCTCTTACAGATTGTTACCCTATAGGCTTTTTATCCTATAGTTCTATGGATTCATTTTATCCATAGCTCGGCATATATTTTCATCCTAGATAACTAGGATGACGGACACTCGTGGAGAGATTATATTTATTCACTCTCTATGCTCTACACTACTTACTTAACCTTTCGCAATTTAAATAAGTTAGCACGGTATTGGCATCTCAGCTTTCACCGTTTTTGCCCGTTTATTATCACTTACATTACTATAAGTGACGGCTAAATTTTAACCTCGGCACTACTACATTGTGTTCAGGAGGCACGTTACATCTCCCGGTTCTCACTTAGCTAAAACTAAGATGAACTCCTACATATCTCTATGCAGATCAGACTATATCTTAATCTCATTTCTGAGATTCTTACCGTTTCCACTTAACGATTTCAAGTGTACTCCCATTACTGGGATAGTCGTTGGGGTTTAAGAATTTAATCAGTTAGTCGGGCTGATTTTCTTTTATTTTTTGAATAAGGACATTACTGTCTGTAATTACTTCAGTGAAATATCCATATTTTTCGTAAATTTTTATTTCATTAGTGAAATATAATAATGGTATATTATTTTTCTTAGCATAATCGTACTTCAGATGATCCCTTTTTATAGCAATTTCTGAATAACGTTTATCGTTAGGATCAAAATGTTGACACCCATGATACTCTACTAAGATATTATATTCTGGTAAATAAAAGTCAAACCTAAGATGTGATATATTCTTTAAATCTGGGTAAGTTTTCTCAGATGTAAATTCAATATTATTTCCCGTAAATAGGTCTGCCAAAAATAGTTCCCCATTAGAGTTAATGAGCGGGAATATGCTATCTTTATCATCATCAGATAATAATAAGAACCTATAATAGCAATTACGAAATCTTCTATAAAAATCCTTCCTAGATAGGATATTATTGTCAGCAATAAATACCTTAAAATCTTCTACCGTATTAATATTAGAGTAATCTCTATTATTGTTTGGTAATAGACTTTCTTTCTCCTCTTTAGATAAGAGTCTACTAAATCTGCAATATACTTGCTCAAATCTACGACAAAGATCTATTCTGGAGGTTATATTATTTTCTTGAATAAATGAACGAAAATCCTCATATGTATTTATATACGAATAATCTTTTAGCATACTAGGGAGAATTCTATTTTGATCTTCACTACTCAATTTAATAAACTTATTATATCCTCCTCGAAATCTTTTTTGAAAATCATAACGGCCTACAATTTCGTATGTTTTAATGAATTTCCTAAAATCATCCTCAGTATTCAAAGTAGAGTAATCTGCCTTTTTTATAGTTCCTTTATAAGGTAAAATAGTTTCTTGCTCTTCCTTTGATAGAAAGTTTAAGAACCTAAGATAAGCCCCAGGATATTCAGTATGTAATGTTTTTCGAGAGTGAATATTATTAGTTTTAATAAACCTTTTAAAGTCGTTTGCAGTATTGAGATTAGAATAATTACCTAAGTTCGAAGGCAGTAATTTTTCTTGTTCATCATTACTTAATTTCTTGAAGCAATTATAAACCTTTCTATACTCCTCTCTCAGCCTAGACCTCTTCTCAATACCATTATCTTTTATAAATTTTTTTATTTCCTCATAATCCATTTTTTTTTTAAATTTTAATTTTTTTCGTTCTTCTTAAACCTGCTGATTAACTCTATTCCCTAGATTGTTACTGCCGTGACTAAATCGGCTAGTACTAGAGACCTAACAAGTCTTTCCAGCATTTAGTAAGTTTGTTTTTCATAAGGTCACCCTTATGTGACACTAGTTTCTAGTTAATGTCAAAATATGTTAGTAATTGGTCATCCCCACCATATATGATATTTCCATTTTTGTTCCGAATTGGAGCAGGAATTAAGCAATTTTTGACAGGGCTATGTGAGGGAATCGTATGAAAACTTGATGACCAGCGTTTACTTGATTTTTTGAGTACTTCGTATGGAGTAAAATTCTTCTTTACTGCTCCTGGTTCATCCGGATCTGCATCTCTAATTGGAATATGATGCTCATCTTCAATTACCCATTTTGCCCTCTTATTAAACATTCCATCTGGACCTACATACACACTTAACATTTTCGCATGTTTCTTATATATGAGGTAGTTGAGTGTGAATTTTCTCATAAAGTAGAAATCATTACTGAGATCTACCTCAGGATCAAATGGGCTTTCATAATTTAAGTAATCACCCTGATACTCTGGAAAAAGTTGTGTTTGTGTGTTAAATCCAAGAAAATCTGTCCAAATTTCCTTTACTTTATCTGCGGTTTGATATAAAACTGTCTCTACACCTTTCACACTAACTTTTTTTCCAAGTTTAGGGCTACCATAAAATTCGAATGCTAGGTCAAATACTTTCTTCGGGTATAATGGGCTTTCGTATTCGCCATTACTGTCATAATACTTTTTCCATTCATCTAACATTTCTTGATAACCTTCATCTATATCAGTAATACCTCTACTTGAATAGAATTTTGTTGTCTCAGGTAACTGCTGGATACTTTCTGACATGGCAGCTAAGAAAGCAGTTTTTCCTTTAAGTCCAGGAATGATAGGATTAACCATCATATCATATACGATTTTATCATTCTGTTCTGGACTAAGACACATGAAATAATTATCAGATAGAAACTTAGAATACTCCAAGAGATCCATTTTCTTACCAAAGATATATATTTTCTCTGGGATATTATGAATATCCTTAAGCTGTTTTTTATTTATTTTTTCCAGCTCAGTATATATCTTTCGATAATACATGTATTTCTCAAGTTCTATATGCTTCTTATTAATCTTTCCCTCTGAATCAAATTTAAGACTATCAATTCCGAAGAGATGTATTGTTTTTTCTGCCAGGACCCCTAAGAATTTCTTTTTCCTAATAATACCTTCGTCGATCTTACCCTTTAACTTAACTTCGCTTGCAGCTTGTCTAACAAAATCTACGAATTTTTCTCCAAAGTCCTGTCCATATTTCATAACAAGTCCTCCCTCATTTAATCCAGTTTCTGTTGAATCTAGGTAATCGAGATTACTTGTTAAGATATATTTTAAGATTTCAATTATATTACCTTGAAAAAAGTTTCCTTCTTCCAATAGTTTTACAGCAATTGGCTTATATCTCTTTATATTAGTAGCCAAGGATTGATGTTTTTGCATCTTTATCCAACAAAGAGCTCTAGTTGCCCAAGTACTAGACCAAGCCATCATCTCCTTACAATACTTTTCAAATCTAAGTCTGAATGGCTCATCTATATAGTGGCCATGTGACATAAGTCTTGCGCCAAGTCTCAGGTTATCTAAGAAAACGTTGAAACACTCTTCTGTATACTCAGACTTTTTCTTAAGATAAATCATAAGAGTATAGAATGAGTCAAGGCAGCAATACTTTCCTAAGATTTCACTTGGGATAGGCATGAATTGATTTCCCCAATACTCTAAGATCAGTTCCTTAAATTCATCTTCATATCCAGGATATCTCTTACAAATTTCTCCCCATTCAGGAGTATTTGTAAAGTTTTCTGGGGTTACTTTTAATTCTAGGTGAATGTCCTTCTTAAGTTTACCAACTTCCTCCAATAGCATGTGTTCAATTAAGTCACTAAGTCTATCGAAGTCAGAATCCCAAACTTTCACACCAAGTACTCTTTGAGCAGTCCATTTGAGAGAGTAGTTCTTCTCATGTAATCCATCTAGTACATTAACGACGGATGCATCTGATAGTTCATATAAGTCAACTCCCATTATTCTATGACTAACCTGATACTCGAATTGTAGGTTATAAGTCCAGATATGTTTCATTCTCTTAGATAGAAATTTTGCCAGTTTATCTAAGACTGCCCTATACCCTTCACTAGACTCTCCTACTTCATGTCTCAAGTCCGTTAAGCTAATAAAAGCCGCTTCTTTTGCTGTAGATATTGCAAAACCTGATACAAAGAACACTTTCTCCATTGGCATTCCACTAGTTTCATAGTCAAATCCAAAGTCAGTGTCCAATGGTAATGAGTCTACGTAATCAAGGAACCTCAATGCATCAGTCACAGTGTGAATTACGCACCACTTGAAATCATGGTAATCAACCTCTCTTGTAAAACTTGGACTTATAAAGTCTTCTAAGAGACCTGGAATCAATGCCTGTTGTACATCTACTGCACATCTAACATAAGCTCCGCCTTCTAAGGATACTCTATAAATTCTGGAACAATCGAAGTAATTTTCACCACGAATACCAAAGTGATACCTTTCTCTCAGGTAACTGAAGGCTTTAGCGCCAATTAATAATGCACCATCCCCTTCACCAAGTGCAAGAAGATCATTTCTTTGTTCTTCGTCCATCTTCTCTAGAAGTTCTAGAGGATAGACTCCACAACTTAGTTTTAATCCATATAATCCCACATAATCGTGGCATTCTTCTGAACTAACTAAAACTATCCTTTTATTCATAATCACTAAAATTTATATTACAATAGTAAGGATTTTCGGGCAATATATCTGAGAAAATATTGTTTCTTTTTCTATCCCCCAAACGCCTTACTCAAGTAAGCCGTGTTTAAATACACGATTTTAATCATACACTTTCATAAGAAAAATTAGAGAACATGAAGAGAAGTTTAATAAAAAATTCTAAGATGGTATGAATATAGTAAAATATCATGCGATCTTAGTCAACAGTCCACCATACCCCGGAACTAAATAGAGAGGGGTTGTATGGTGTAGGAAATTGTGACTAAGAACTTTTTGTTTAATTTAATTAATGTTATTAAGTACAATATTAGCAACAGGTCTGAAGATATTAGTTACTGTAGCTGCAGGAACTGCGATTGTTCTTGGAATTCGATATATTTTCAAAGAAGACGAAGAACAACAATCTCCGGACCAAGAAAAAACAAAAGAAGAAGAAGGTGGTCCGACCATTATCACCGATGGTTGGGGAAACAGTTATTCCTTAGGTGAAAAGAAATCATCCCACAAAGAGACTAAAGCTCAGAAAGTTATTCAAACTCTTCAGATGGGAAGATCAGTGATCGATAATGTTATCCAGATTGGTAATGGATTAGCAACAATGTTTAATTCGATCGACGCTATTTTTGGTATGGGAAATGGTAATGGATATGTCAATCCCTATGTACCAATGAGCGAATCATGGCAAGGAACTCAAGCAAAAGAAAGTGGTTGGTTCATTAACAGTATGGGAGAAAAAATTCCCTTGAACAAACCAATTCCTACGCAATGTTCCGATGGTAGGGTGCGTTATATGATATACACTGCACCTAATATAGTACATTTCATGAATTAATAAAATGAAGTGGAGTGTGCCATGAATAGTAGTTAACTATTGGGTAACTTAGTGTAATTCTTCTTATTAGAAAGATACATGAATTTAATAATGTACTTAAAAAACAGGTGTTTGTTTTGTGTCACCTGTTTTACGTAGAAAGTTGTAAAATGATATATTTATTTGGAACAGGGTCCTGGGATGGAACTAGGAAAGCCCTGAAAATAGGTTATAGTGAAACTCAATTAGAAAGAGAAATAGCCTATGACCTTCATAATCCATTAGGTAAATTCTTAGCCTGGAGAGAAGGTGATAGAGTATTAGAGCTCAAACTTCACTTATGCTTAATGGATTATAAAGAGGATTTCCGGGACGAATGGTTCTTCAATGAAGATAAAGTCTTGGAAATTTTTTCTTGGTCCATAGATAAGATAGACTCTTGGTTATGGGAAAATAGAGGTAGAATATTTCTAGAGAAACTAAGTAATCCTAATACATTAAAGGGAAAGATATTGAAAGAGCTAATGGACAAGTTTAGTCCTTCTAAACCCTTACAGGTAGATGAAAATTTATTAAATGATTTTGATTTATGAAAATACCGTATAGTCTAAACTTAGATAATAAAAGTATTAGAAAAATTTGGTTTATGTCTGACCTTCACTTAGGTCATAAGAACATAATTAAGTTAGGAAATCGTCCGTTTCAGAATATAGAAGAAATGGATGGTTTTATTCAGGAAAAACTGGCAGAAACCATAGAACCGGGGGATGTGGTATTTAACTTAGGTGACTTTTTCTGGAAATATACATTACCAGAAGCTGAGTCTGTACTAAAGTTAATGAAACCTCTTAAGTCTTACATGATAGCGGGGAATCATGATTCTCATGAATTATTACAAGGATTGAGGAGATATTTCAACGTTATTGCTGACAGATTAGAGGTAACTGTTATATATCAATCTGAGAAGTATTACTTGGTTATGGATCATTTTCCGCATCTTTCGTGGAATCATAAATCTAGGGGTGCATTCATGATTCATGGCCATTGTCACGGAAATATAGATAGTTTTAATCGTGATTCCATTGGAGATCTAAGGATTGATGTGGGATATGATGGAGAGCTGGCCAAGAAGACTGGATCATTTCTCATTGATTTCGAGACGATCTTAGGGGAAATGAAAAATAAAGTGGGACAACAAAGTTTCAAGGATTATGTTCAAAATAATAGTAAAACAATATGAAATCTAGGGAAGAACTTATTTCAGTATTTGAAGATACTAAAACTAGTATCATTGCAGGAGGTTATAAAGATCCTACAGGGCGTTGGCATGAAATACCTGATCCAGTAGCATCTATATTTTATAACACAGTATCGAAATTGAGCAAGGATGATTGCCCAGTTTTCCCAGAAACAATTATAAAAGTTGTTAATGAGGATACGTTCAATGTAGCTGAAAAGCTTCCTGGATGTGCTGTATTGAATATGGCATCCTTCAGTTTTCCAGGTGGTGGAGTAACTAATGGGGCAAGAGCTCAAGAGGAAGAGCTTTGTAGGCGGAGTAACCTAACAAAATCCCTATATGCATTTGATCACCGAATGGCAGATGTTTATGGTCCGCCTTATGGGAATAGTACGTATCCAATCCCTATGTTTGGTGGAATATACTCAACTGGTATAACTGTTTTTAAGAGTGCTGTTTCTTATAATGGACTAATTAATCCATTCCAGTGTGACGTAATTACCGTTCCTGGACTAAAGAAACCAGTACTGGATCGAAAAACAGGAGAACTTCAGCCAAAGGATGTCATAGCATTAAAGGGAAAAATAAGAGCCATATTCAGAATGGCTATCTTAGGAAAAAATGAATCCCTTGTATTAGGGGCTCTTGGATGTGGTGCATATGGAAATCCACCTAGCCATGTAGCTAGACTATTCAAAGAAGTATTGGGTGAAGATGAGTTCGTTCATTCTTTCTCTAAGATATACTTTGCTATCCTAGAAGATACAAATAGTAGAAAAAATATTGAAGGTGGAAACCTTAAACCTTTTAAAAAAGTATTTGAAAATGGAAACTAAAAATCGATGCACTAGAGAAGAGGGAACCGGAAAAGTAATTTGGATTTCCCCAGAAATTGCAGTAGTTGGTGTTATTATTGCTGAGAGCAAAGACAACTCGGGCAATAGAGTTTATCACTATCTTGTAGAAAAACGAGGACAAGGAGCTCCTGATTTTAATGGAAAGTATTGTTTTCCTTGTGGTTATTATGATTATTCAGACCATTACCTTAAAGTCGGTGCTGCAAGGGAAGTTTACGAAGAAACTGGAATAAAAGTGGATCCAGGGGAATTTCATTTCGCCGGAATAAATGACGGAATGTATACCAATAAGGGTCACATTACAGCCAGGTTCGTAACTAAAGTGAACTGTAGTCCTGAGGAATTGCTGAAAATGGCGGACATTGATTCCGTCAGTAGAGGCGGCGAAGAAGGAGAATCTTCACAAATACTCGTAGTAACTTATGATTGGATAAAGGAACATCGTGAAGAGTTCTGTTTCGATCATGATAAGTTAGCCGATACTATCGAGAAACATTCCTTGGATATATTTCAGAATAGTTTCTACAAAGATAACTATGACGAAGAACATTAAGTAAAAAAAAAGAGAGAAGCCATTACGACTTCTTTCTTTTTCTTTTTTTTTCCGCTCTAATTACTAGCTATTTTTCCCAACTCTGGATTTCACCCGAGTATTGATCCTTGAAATACGGTACCGGATCGTAGAAGTTTACGAACTTATCTACGTTGTCCGTTATGTACTTAATTGTTGGATCCTTAGGATTCATCCAGTCGAATTGACTATCTAGTACTTTTCCTTCTTCATCTAAGTAAGATAGAAGGATTGCGTATAGGATCATTGAGCTATACGTATAGTTAAAAACTATCTCGTATATCGCAAAATCCCTTTTCTCCGAAGTATGCTTTTCTTCAAACGTTAAGTTTTTTCCCCAAAGGTTGAGAAAACTCTTAATCCCCCTAATATCAGATACTACCTTTACTCTGGAAGTAATCTTCTTAGGGTCATACCTCTCAAGGACTTGAACTGCCCTTTCTACGTTATTAACGCAAATTAGCCCATTTCGTCCTATTTCGAATATTTTTTCTTTACGTAGGAGAGTCTGATATTCGACTCTAGAGTTGATCTTTTTCACTCTAGACTCAAGAATCTTAGCTCTCAGCGTAGTCAGGAAGACATCCGCATCTAGCTTTCCTCTATCTTGAAGAGTTTTTGCTGTGAGCCATAGTACGTATTTTTCCTCATCACTGTACGAGATCTCCTTCTCTGGAGTAGTTGTAGTCACTTCTGCAATTACTGGAGGAGTTACTCTCGGTCTTTCTACGATGGCATTGTTCTTGTCTACCGGCAAGTCAATACCAAAGCGTGTCTTGACAAATTCTACCCACTTCAGATAGATTGCCTTTATTTCTTCATTACTACCATCAATGGTCAAATAACGACCATCCTCGGGAATATTTATATAATTCCACTTAGTTGGAAGGCCAGTTACGCTACTGACGGTATTCGAAAAGCGTTCTGCACGCTTAATCGATAGAGTACATCCACTGACACCTTCTTGCCGTGTCATTGTGTAGTACTCGTTAGATCTAATCGCAGTTACTTTTCTTCTGACGAAGAAATTTAAAATCTTGCCTATTAATCTAGCACTTGCCACTTTCATGTTAGGCGCCACGATAGTCTTCTTTGTCCCTGCAACTTTCTTCACTTGTTGTTTCTTTGCTCCCTTCTTAATCTTGAATCGATAACAGAGAGCATCATCGATTGCCTTCGCTGCATCCTCCATTGAAATAGTAGGATCTACAAAAACAACCTTAAAGTTCCTGTTTCCTATATCTTCCCGCTTAAATACTGGCGAGAGAATATCGAAAAACCGATTAATTTTCTTAGGCAAACTAGTCGAGTCTGCCTTTTCATCAATAGCCTTATAAAACTTAGTTAGGTCACTCTTTGTAAGAGTTTGGCCATTACTCAGTTTACTAGCTACCTCAGAGCCTATTAAGTAGTAATAAGCTCTTGATTCTGCATTCTTTTTTCTTGGCATAATAGTTTAAAATTTTAAAAGACCTCAGAATAACATTGATTGTGATACTCTAAGGTCTTGGTTGTGTTAAACATTAATTAGTTCTCGACTGAAAGTCTCGTAGCTGCTGATCGCGCTTTGCAACTTCGTATGTCATTCTTTTTACATCCTGTTGCAGTGATCGATTGATACTTTCAATCGCCTGAATCATTCCATCGCCATGCATGGCGTAATCTCTGGTTTCTTCCAACGCCTCCTGATGATCCTGAATGCTCTGTCGCAATTGGATATTCTCTTGCTTGAGGCGTTTTGCATCTCTCCCTATCACTTTTTTTGTGACGAAGATCACGGCCGAAGTATATACGACCCTTTTCCCAATCTTCGTTAAGATAGGGTGGCTTTCTTTCCACTCTTCTACTGCTTCCTTGTACTCAAGATAAGCATCTTTTAATTTTCCCATTTTTCTGAAATGTTTTTTGTTAATACTAAAAATAAGCTTTATATATTTATAAGGCTTTGAAAGGATGATTTAAATTGAGAAAAATCAGATTTAAAAGCATTAAAGCCATATAACTGTACTTAATATAAATTTCAAGATATGAAACAATTGGATAGTTATGTAGAAATCTGGGATCAAGGTCCTGGAATAGAAGGCATTAAAAAGCAAATAGAAAAAGTGGGTCGAATCTGTTATAAGTCGGAATCGAATATAACAGAGGATTCTGCTGAAAAATTTGTGAAAAGACTGGGTAATGCAGGTCACTTAAAAGCATTTGAACAAGGAACAGTCTATTTAACATTTCCTAGGGGAACAACATTCGATGAGACTCCAAAATCCCCTGAGTTATATCTATTCTATTTCTTTAATAGATACTCCAAATGCCATACAAGCAAAGATGACGATAATTATTATGTAACAACTAATTATCGAGTCTTAGTGGATAATGATAGAGTAGATGACTTAAAGTACTTGACAGAGCCTAGTAAAAATCATGAGCTTCGTATTTGTGCTCATTTTATATGTGATCGTGGAGTTTCTGCTGAAGCTAATAGGCATACTATGAACTCTGCTATGGAAACATCCACTAGGTATTGCAACTACAGCTTGAATAAGTTTGGTAACGAAATTAGTGTCATTCAATCGGATGACATTGACTTGAGTAAAGCTAATTACGATGGAAAAGATTTCTTCAGAATGTGTGAAGATGTCAGATTCAGCTCTTCTAAGTGGAATGAAGTAGATCTTTGGATGTTTGGTAACCTAGCTACTGAGTTTTCTTACATGGAATTACTAAAACGAGGCTGGAAACCTCAACAGGCTAGAAGGGTTTTACCATTGGATCTAAAAACAGAAGTATGTCATTCAGCATTTATATCAGACTGGATTCATTTCTTTGAATTAAGATCTGCACCAGATGCTCATCCTGATATGAAAAAATTAAGCGATCAACTAAAGAAACTTTTTATAGAAAGAGGCTATATAGAGCATGAATAAATGTCCATTATGTAATGCTGTTTTTGCTGATTCGGAAGACCTAGAAAGACACTTATTAGAGGAACATTTTCTTACTATGCAGTCTTTCTATGAAATGTTACCTATTGAACAAGATAAGGGAAGAGTTCCTATTTCATATATAGAAAACGATGGATTCTTCTTACCAGACTGGGACAATATCAAGAATAAATATGAGAAGGTACAGTCTATTAATATGGTTCAGTCAGCGATAAAGGATTACTACAATAAGGTTAGTACTGATAGGTATCTTCAGATGTATTTAATCAATGATATCTACTTTGAAAGTACATTAAGCCATAAGTATTCAGAGTTTAAGGATATACTGAAGCAAATACAGAGAAAATATAGGTATGATAGGAATAAGATTTGGTTCTTAGACTGGATACCTGGATTTCCTAGGTTAATAAGTGAAGACAATCTTGATGGCATTAAGGTTGTTTTGATTGATGATCTGTATAAGGTAGTCAGTGATCAAGAAACCCTATCATTAAATAATTATTCTGTTAAGTTCCCGGAAATTATACCCTATGATAGAAGATATCACAGTAAATATAATCTCTTGAACTTAAACGGAGATCCTAGAACTGCTAAGAGATTACGATTAAAAAATGAAATGGATGACTGTATAAAGTTCTATAATAATAGTGATTCTTCTGCAAGATCGTTATTTAGAATCCAAGTGAACGATGATATTATAGAACCCAACAATCTAACTGATCAAGACTTAACCGTCCTGAAGCTATTGCTATTAAGAAACAAAACATTCATGAAATTAATTACCTCCATGATTGATGAAATTTCAAAAAATGCAAAAGTTCTCAGTGATTCTGTATTTCTTAAAAATACCATCCTAGTTAATCCAGGGAATCAGGCAAAAATAAATATTTCTTGGTTACCTAATAAAGAAAAGGAAAATTATATTAATATATCTATCTTATGAACGAAAACAATTTTAAAATTCAAGGAGTAGGACTAGATACTAGTACAATTGACTATAATCCTGGCTCTTACTCAGGGAACTATGACTACTTTTATACGAGTATTTCAGCCAATAATGATTATCTCTTAAAAGATATGATTGATGAGGATACTCCAGTAATAGTAGGAGTAGATTTTCTAGAATCCTTAGAGAATGTATTAGGGGATCATCTTAAAGCAATTGGTAGGAAAAAGGCAGATCTTATTCTCTTCTCAGGTAACATCAAATTCGATCAAGCTCCAGAGACTATGCCAGAGAGCCTATTCGAAAGTAATCTCGTAGGTCACTGTGGAATACAGAGTCCAGTTTCAGTAGATCAAGTCAAAGAGCTTAGGGAGAAATATAAAATAGAATATATTTGTATTCCTCTTTGTCCTATGGAATTTGATCCTGATATAATTGAATATGCTGAACAAGAGAAGATACACTTGATTGTTACTAATCCTTTTGGTGGATATCTCAGTGCCGCCAGAAATATTGTTTCATTTTCCGTACCTTACTTGCTATCATTTGCAGCAACTTATGGAGACATAGTTTTAGTAAGTGGAAGAGATCTAGTAAAAGCAGAGACATCAAGGGATTTTCTGAATTCCCTGATAGGACTTCCAAGTAATCCTGGTTTTAGATTAACAAAAGCTGTAAATAGGGAAGTCAAGGAAATAAAAAAGGCAATATTCACGTCTGTAAAAATAGATGATTATGTTGTTCCTTATGATAGTCCAGAGAATATCATAGATCAAGAGAATTTTGGATTTGGATTCGGAAAATATATTCAATCTCTCCCAGAGTCTATTGATTTTATCAAGGACATCGAATCTGCGGATGATATTGATAGAGAAGAATCTACTGTAGCAGAGGAAATTAACCATTTCTTAAGAGTAGTTCATTATCCTATTGATGGATCATTAGATGTCCAATTTGCTGTTGCTAGGTATAAAATCATAGAATATCTAGACCAGAAATTTCCCGACTATAAAAAGGAGTTTGCTAAAATCGGAAATAGGGTATTAATGGTATCCTTGACTAGTCCTGTTAAGATTACTGGACATTTCCTATGGAAGAAAGTAGCTATGGAAGAGACTACAATGTACTATATGATCCTTCCACTGGAGGGAAAAGATCGTATAATCTTCCGGGAAGTAGAAGAAACGCAGTCTACGGAGGATTAAATCCTTACAAATGGATTAAATCCACCTAATATAAATTTCAAATGTTTAATAAATTAAAAAGAATTTAGTATGAGAATCTACAACGGAAAAAACTCATTATTAAACTTACCTCTAATTAACAACATTAGATTAGAGATTCATGGTAACACTGTTAGCCGTGAGTTCCTTCCAACAGTAGCTTTTATAAAGCTTCTTGTGGAAAATCTTACTCCAAAGGACATTGCTATTATCGTATCGGGTCCATTTGAGATTAACATGTGTGCAAACGTATCTGCAAGTGAACCATTCATCGTTAGCTCACTTGATGAAGCCTTAAGAAGATTCAATGTTGGTAAGACAGAGGAGGAACCTAAAGTAGAAGAAAAGCCAGTCGAAGAGCCTACACCTCAGTCTGAACCAGAACCTGTTCCTGAAGTAAAGGAAGAGGAACCCAGTACTGAGAAAGAAGAGGTTAAAGAAGAGCCTGCTGCTGAAGAAGCTCCAGCAGAAACTCCTGAACCAGTAAAGGCTCCTAAGAAGCGCAAGATCTCAAAGCCTAAGGCAAACGAAGAAGTTTAATAATAATTTACTAAACAGGAATCTCTGAGAGTAATTCTTAGAGATTCCACTTTTCTTTACAACAATGGAATATAAAGAGCAAATAAAAAAGAATGGCCAAAGATTAATTTTCTGCGATTTCAAAGAATTATTGACAGAGGCCTATAATGTAAATACTATAGAAGAAGTAGAACCATTTGCTAATGACAATGGAGAATATATAATTCATTGCCCATTTTGTAGAGAAGAAGGGCATACTAAACATAAACTATACATAAAGAAAGACTTAACAGTAGGCCATTGTTTTGTATGTACCCGAACGTATATTAATGTAACTACAGATATTAACCTAAAAGTTGATGTTCCAGATACATTAACAGATTTTTGTCTAGGACAGGGTTCATTTAAATTAGTACCATTAACTGATCAAGAATGGACTGTAGATAAATTCGAATATGAATTTGATGACTATAGCGAAAAAGGTATTGATTACTTAATAAAGAGAAATCAATTCTTATCAGAATTATATAAATTCTTAGACTTTAAATTTTGGAATGATAATGTAGTAATACCATTCAAATATCATGGTGAGGTATTCTACTATCAAATAAGATTTAGGAATCCTGGTGCTAAGATTAAATATTTCCTTCCGCCTATTGATAAGAAACCTCCTTACATAATTGAGAGAGATGAAGAATTCAGACATAAGATTGTAATAGTAGAGGGAATATTTGATGCAATCGCAGCACTTATACAGTGTCCTGAATATACGCCAGTTGCAGTCCTAGGGTCTAGTATATCAGATTATCAGCTGGATTTCATAAGAGATTATAGCGGATACATTGACGATATAAGGATCTGGATGGATGAAACAAAAATCTCCTTAAAGATAGCAGAGAAGGTTAAATCTGTTATCGATTATGCGCCAATTAGAATAATTAAATCTTATGGTCCTGATCCTGAAGAGGTTCTGGCAGAAAGATTAAGAAGAAATTTGCCTATACAATGGATATATGCTAAAGATAACACACAACCTGGACAATAATACCCTGGTTGTTCAAACAGATGATCCCAATGATCATCTTTTTCTGGAAACTAAATTTTCGGAATATAAATATCGTCCCTGGACTAAAGACTGGGGACCTACTACTACTACAATTAAAATATATAATCCTGGAAGACATTCAGTAAAAGGAGGATTATATAGATATGAACTTGGCCTGGGTTGGGCAGCTTATCTTCTTGGAGTCTTTAAAGATAAGTTAAGCGCTGATAATTATAATTATATTATTGATAATATAATTAGATCAGATTCTTCTCCAAGATATCCCTTTCCTGAGCTAAGAGATTATCAGAACGATGACGTTCTATTTCTACTCAAGTATAGAATAGGACTCATGACTGTTAATACTGGATATGGAAAAACACAGACCATTGCAACTCTAACAAACTATGCTAAGAATGTACTAGGAAAAAAGGTATTAATTGTCTGCCCTGGTAATAAGGCAAGGGATGAGATAGTTAAGAGATGTAAGTCCGTGTTTGGGTTAAACGTATCTAGTAAAGAAAAAGACGTAAACGGAGAGCTTGATTGTATAATAACTTCTGGTCTAAGCAATTCGGGGAGAACAAAAGATGGAAATAAGAGTGATTCTTTTAAGAAGACTCTAGCCTCATATGATTGGGTATTAGCCGATGAGGTTGAATATACAATAAATGCAGGAGGAGAATTCATTTATAGGAACTGTGTTAATGCAGAGAGATTTTATGGTTTTTCTGGAACTGCAGATAAAACTATGGCAGAGGCTATATCATTTAGCAACGGACTAAGTGATGTAGTCGTTAGAAACAAAGACTTAATAAAATATTTTGGTCCATCTTTAATTTATAGAATGCCCCTGAATATAGATCTTAGTTTTGTCCGAGTAAAATCAAAATCTATGGATGACCTATCTCTAGATTTTGAAAAAATAGATAAAAGTTCTAATGTTTACCTCGAAATGATGAATCAAATCTGGACAGATCCAGGTATTTGTAATTCTATTGTTAATATTGTAAAACATTATCCTCTATGTTTTATTCCAATTAATAACCTAGTAAATATCCTTAATCTTTGGATAGAAAAGTATTTTATAGGTACTTTTAAAATACTCTTAGTATGCGGAGAAGGTTATGTGTACTATGACTTAGATGGAAATAAGACAGTATTAACTTTAGAGCAAGCCTGTGACTATATTAAGTCTAACAAAGTAGATGTTATTCCAAGTACTAGTAGCGGATATCGAGCATTAGATCTTCCAAAGTTGGAGAATATATGCCTCTTTGCTGGAAAATTAGCTGGAGTTACACTTCAATCTATTGGTAGGTGTGCTAGAGGTAAACATATGAATATTATCACCCTAGAGGGATATTCTGAAAGAAAAATTCCAGTTTATACCAAAGGTGTAAAAGAAAGGAATGACTTGATTAAAAACTATTATCAATACTGTAATATGACAGAGGAGGTAATAGAGGAGTGTAACCTATAAAAACAGAGATGGGGAGGGTTTATTACTTTATTAGTGTAATATAAATGGACGGTATATGTACGAGAACCAGAGTTACTTTGATTTAGTACTGAGTTTCTTTAATCAGTATATTTTTCAAGACGCTAAGAGTAACATAAATGAGCTAAAAACGTTCTTTACTTATGAGGCATCTACTAGTGGAAACGCATTCATAGCACTATTATTAGACGCTATTAAGAATAATACCCTAAGTAACATAGATATTCCTATGTTTGAAAGTATTATGCTGCGAACTGGTAAGACGCCAGAAGAAAGTAAAGTAATTATGGATAAGATCCGCAGGTATAAGTTCTTCACTAAAGAGCAGATAGAACCTGCTAGAGAGCTTATGAGGGATCTAGTGGCTCAAGTTTATATAAGGAAAGCTAGACATCTTTACGAATCTTCTCCTTCCGGTTACTTAAACTATCTTAAACAAGTAGAATTTAAAACTTCTGGAGAAGACTACTTAAATTCAGTACCCTTTAATAGGGTGGACATGAATACTATAGTGGCTGACATGGATACAGCCAAACTTACATCTTCATATGATTTTATCAATCGATGCTTTACTGAAGAAGCTTATAAAGATGGAGATATTATAGTAATTAGTGCTCCTCCAAGTGTTGGTAAGTCGTTGATAGCCGAAACTGAGGCCTTACATATGGTGTTAGAGCATAAGGTCCCAGTACACGCCTTGGTAATGGGTGACCTAGATATGTCTGCCCTAATTCTAAGATTTGCTAGTATCTATTCTGGTAGACCTTTTAGCGAGGCAAGAAAAGATATAGTGAATATTTATAGGAGAATGTGTAACGACATTGGAGACCTACTAGATATAACAATTGCTCCGGCAGGTGTAATTACAGCAAAGGACTATGTTCAGTATATCATAAACAGTCCTAAACATTATAAGGCTTGTTTCATCGATTATGACGAAAACTTTGCAATAGATTATACCGGAGGTGGTGGAGGAATGTACTCAGAATTCTCGAGTATCTATAATGAATTTACGAAATTGAAAGATAAGGGTATTTTAACTGAAGTATTATGTCAGCCTAAAGTATATACTTGGGCAAGTGATAGTGAAACAATCGAACTAGGTGACTTAGGTACCAGTTCAAGAAAGGGTCATATTGCAGACGTAGTTATTACAGTTAAGAAGTTACCTAGAAGTCTAAATGGCTTATGTACCTTTAATCTGTGTAAAAATCGACATGGTATTGCAACAAAAATATATACCATAAGATTGAATAATGGTAGATTTATAGAGATACCAAGAGCATTATTTCAAGAGATCGCAAGTTATCAAGACTATAGAAACTATACCGAAGGTGAAATACAAAGGATGGCTAGTAGCTATGAAATTCAGAATAGGCAACTACAGTCAGATATCGATAAAAGAACTAAAGGGTTTACTCCTAGTGGTCCTATGATAAAAAATACAGAAATGCCTTGGGGGAAAAATCCTTAACACTTCAATGGAAATACAGTTAATCGTAAAAATAAAAGAGGGCTTTGTTAGTACAAATGCTCTCTATAATGCAAGAGTAACTTATGCAGGTGGACATCCTAGAGCACAAGTTTATAAAAATCCTAAAGCTGTTCGGGTTGAGTCTATAATTAGAGATCAACTCAGAGCAGTTGATTTTACAGAATACTTAGACTGGCTAAGGAATACTAAGCAATTTAAGATACTCTTTCAATTCATTCTTAAAAGTGGAGTAAAAAGAAAAGACACTAGTAATTATATCAAGAACTTAGAAGATATCTGGACTAGATTTGTAAGAGAAGATCTTGGTATAGATAATTATGACGATAGTAAACATCTTGAAGTACATGCATATAAATCTTTAATTCCAGGTTTAAAAGAAGAAATAGCCTGTATTCAAATTGTTGAATCTACTGCAAGTCTCAGATTCGATAAAATCGTAAAGCCAGAACAGGTTGTATTTCATTTCCCTAAGGGAGATCTGGAGACAAAAGATTTTGAGAAAACAATGAAAGACTTGGGACTTAAGTATGAATTTCAAGATTCAGTGAAAAAGTTGAAGGAGCCTAATGCAGACGTATTTATAGTATCTAATCCAGGTGTAAAAGATACTATAGATATTATTGACCACATTTATAGCTATAAGGATTCTAGATTTACATATGTTATTACAGACTCTACTGAGCTAAAAGATAGATTAGACGCCTTTAAGTCAGCTACAGTGAGAGCAGTAGATCTAGAGGATTGGAATAATAAGTTAATGCAAATACTTCAAGTAACTTAATGAGAACAGACGCAATAACTTCAGTAGATCATATAACAATTACTCCAGTAGGTTTTCGAGTTAAGTTAATGAACTTTGACCGAATTAACAAATTATTACCCAAATTAGATTGTATCACATATGACCTAGTTGGATTCGAAGTGGCTCATGGATTTACCCGAGTATTTCCAACTTTCATTAACTTAAGCTTTGAAAATTTAAATGAAAGTGAAACTTATTATATAAATAAGTTTAATAGAATTAGTGGTAAGTTTGATCTTCAGGTAATTAGCAAGGAAACGGAGTATAATTTTTGTGGTTGTAGTTGTGGAAAAATACAGAGCATATCAGTAGCTGATGAACATATTCCTCTATTAAATGTGAATATTTCATTTTCATATGGCTATTATAGGATAAATTATTATAAAACTATACAATATGAATAGTAAGGTATTTGATTTTAGAAAAAAATTATTAGAATATTCTGAAAAAGCTAATAAAATTTCATTAGAAACTCCCTCAGGGGGTGATGTATGTACTACATTAGTGCATAACTTGGTGGATGAATTTGGAACTATTCAGAATAAGAATAAACCATTTTCATTCAAGTTGGAAAAAGTAGGAGATGAAGTAATGTTTTCCTACGGAGAAAATCCTCCTGCTAAAGTTAGTGAGGTTAATAGTAAACCTATCCTACAAACATTGGGTACTTTTAAGGATATTCTTGAATTTTCAGGCGGACAATAGGTCCGCCTTTTTCCTTATCTTTGTATGAACAAATTACTTATATCAAGAGAATATCATAACAGTGCAATGGAAATAAATTTGGCACTAGACACATTATCAGTGCCTAAAATTGTTTTATATAAGTTAGATAAGTATTCACGTACCGTCAAGTGGTGGAAGTTAGATAGTTGGTTAAATTGGAATTATTATCCGGAACATATAGATTTTGTAACAATAGATAATATATTTCTAACCATAGGTTATTTTAGCATGTATGAATGTAAGTACATGCCTATAAAAAAACTAACCGATAGAACTTCACTGCACTTGGCATATGCTTGTAGTAAAGAAGTAAAAAATATAACAATTTATTATCAAAGCATGTATGAAACCTATCTAAAATTAAATAGCTTAGATAATCACCATGTGACTGTATTTAATACTAAAAAAGATCTTATTAATTTTCTGAGTGAGTTCTATAAATACATAAGGGCGGATGATGAATGCCTATATAATTTCATGTTAAATCTATTCCGATCTAATCACCTGATAAATGAAACTATACCAAGAATACCAATAAAATGAAAAGTGACATTAAAGGAAGATTAGTATTACTCATTACTGAACTCAAACAAGAACTTGATTTTAAACACTGCAGTGTATGGGTAACTATAGAAAACTTAATTCTTTCTAGTTCAGGTAGTTACATATTTAATGCAGGCAAAAAAGATTATCCAGCTAGAATTGAAATACCAACCACAAATGCAGATAAGTATCGAGTAGATCCCCTAAACCTATTAAATATAGGGAGCAACTTAGGGTATCACCTAGGGTGGATTTCATTACCACAGTTTAAATGTTTTTCTAGGTGGAATGCAAAAAAGTGGTCAGCCAATCCTAGGATACGAGACTATAGCTTATCTTTCGGAAGAATTCCTTGGGGAAATAGAAAATACTATATTTATGAATTAACTGGGGATGAATTAGCTCAGCTTTTCAAAAATTATATCAATACAATGGATAGCTATGCTATTCGAAACATATTAACGGAAATATTGAAATATAATAAAGTAATATGAATACTGAATTAATCGTCTATAAAGATTACACTTCTACTAATAACTTTATTTATTTTATAAATTTCAATAAATTTAAAATCCCGATTGATCTATTAGATAACTCTCATTTGTGGGGAAACAGAATAATTATATCATCCTCTACAGCAATAGGTAAGCAGGTATTATCAGATAACTATCATAGATTGTACTTGGAAGAGTTTCCAGATATTGCCTTTTGCTTAGGCCAAAGTCCCAGTAATTTTAAGCACATGACTAAACGACAGTTGCATCTTAAGTTTCTGGGGAATCCTCGTTTTCTTGCTTCAACAAGCCAAGTATTCTATCGAAATTTTAAATGGAAATATTCGACAGGTGCACCTTGGGATTTATCAAGGAGTAGTATATTCTTGTTTCAATCTTTACCATTAGATAAATGGTTCGTAGGTAAAATAATTTATGATTACCTATTCCGTGTTAAATTGCGTAATTGCACTCTTCCAGAAGATCTTAAAATCGCAGAACGCATATTTAACCTAAACGAGTGTTATGAATAGTGTTGAATTGACTCTATTTAAGAGATATGACGAAACTCATATGATTATATATTTCCTAAAATTCGGGAAAATTACTTTACCTAATATCTCAAACCCTGTACGTGAAGTTTACTTAGACATTGGATTTGAATATTACAGGACTAAACATGTTACATTAAGATATCTTCTGAACAACTTAGATTCGATCGTATATCGTTTTTCATTACCTAAGTTCAGGGGATACAATCAGGTAATCAGAAAGTTTAAAGTCTATAAAGACCCATTCCAAGTTATTTACTTAAAGGGGAAAGCTCTGGATAATGTATTAGAAAATTATCTTCAAGTAATCGATGATTGTTTAGAATATACTAGTGTGAAAGAATATTCATCAATCAGGGACATTATCGTACGTAATCGAACCAATGATACAAGAACTATATATTATTAATCTATACGCAGTTAGAGATTTATACATGCACTATAAACGCTTATTGATCCCAACATCATTTATATCTGCAGATAAAAATGGTAGCTATAGAATTGGAGGTCATAAAAATGATGACACATCTTCACTATTGGAAGTGAAAGATGTATATCTATATATGGGTTTTAATTTCTACGAAAATGATAAGGAAACTCAAACTATGAAATTCCTATCCCCTAGGAAAGTAAAAAATCTAATTTGTACATACCGTCCGAGTGCTGGGATTGGTAGATTTTATAAGAATTTCCCTACACAACTATATAGGTATTACCAAAAGACTGAATTAACGCCAGATCAGCTAGTTTATCTTAACCGTATGTATGTTCAAAGAACAAAACACAGTATCGGAGAAAAATTTCAGGAAATATTTAAACTGAATAATATATGGTAGAACTATGTATTTTTAAGGGAAGTGTATTCCGGAGTTTCCTAGATATATACTTATATTTCTCTGAATTAAAAATTCCTGAGGTTTTTTTATCTAGTACAGCTAAGAAAGTAGAAATTTTATCCGAATCCTCTACTAATTCTGATGAGATACTAACCTTCAATAATCTTTACCTGAGAATAGGTTATGTATATAGTTCACAGGAAAGAATAAAATCAGTAACTTATAATTATTTTAAGAAAAGAATGTTAGGTAATCTATCACATGCAGTAGCAACAGAACTACTCTATGATATTCCTAGAACACCTTATTCATTTCCATTTCAGAGAATACAGATACCAGATGAATTGGTAGGTAGTATATTGAAACTTCATATTGAGCAGCTCTACTCCTTAGATATGTCAGAATACACTAGTGTATATAAAAAATCCGTTCATAGATGTGAGGAAATATTTAAACTGAATGATATATGGTAGAACTATGTATCTTTAAGGAACATTCAAACTTTTTTCCAGCTCTTATGTTAGATATATATTTACATTTCTCTGAAATAAAAATTCCTAAGGTTTTTATATATAGTACATATGAGAAAGTAGTAATTTTATCTGACTCCTCTACTAATTCTAATGATGAGATACTAACCTTTAATAATCTTTACTTGAAGATAGGTCATATATCTAGTTCACAAGAAAGATTTAAACAAATGACCTACAATTACTTTAAGGAAAAGATGTTAGGTAATCTATTATACGCTATGGCAACAGAACTTTACCGTGATATTCCAAAAGAACTCTTCTTATTTCAGGAAATACAGATACCAGATGAATTGGTAGGTAGTATATTGAAACACTACATCGAGCACTTTTATTCTACAGAGAGCGTACTTGGTGATATATATATTAAATTCACCCGCATATATGAAGAGATATTTAAACTGAATAATATATGGTAGAACTATGTATAAATAAAACAGGTGTAGATATATTCCCAGTCCGTTGGCATCAGCTAGATATATATTTATGTTTTTCTGAAATAAAAATTCCCAGGATTTTTATTTCTAGTATGGAGAAGACCATAGAAATTTCACCAGAATCTCCTACTCATTTTAACGATGACATATTAGTCTTCAACAATATTTATTTGAAAATAGGTTATATATATAGTTTACGAGAAAGAGTGAAACTAGTGACTTACAATTACCTTAAGAAAAAGATGTTGGATGATATGTCATCGTTGATGGCAAAAGAACTGCGCTATAATTTCCCAGAAACATCCTATTCTTTTCAGAGAATACGGCTACTAGATAAAGAAATAGAAAGCATATTGAAACATCACATCGAGTATCTTTACGCTATGAAGAACGTACTTGGTTATCTATATACTAGATATATTTGTAGATATGAAGAAATATTCGAACTAAATGGATTATTATGCAAGTAGAGTTGCGTACGTATTTGGAAGAATATAGTACTCATGTTTATTTAAGATTTCCCACATTCAAACTATACCATCGTTACGTTATTGAGCACAACGACGGATATTATATAGCACAAAACTCGGTGGTGTGGAGAAACCATATAATAGTAGAACAAAATTTATATCTATTTCTAGGTGTAAAACCGTATCACGACTATAGACCAATTAAATTACAAACACGAAGACAAGTATATAATATGTTGGGACAAATATTTCAGCCTGGATTTGTTGGTCTTAGAAAAAATAGTGATCACTTAGAAAAGGATTACTTTGTAAAAATAACCTTACCTGAAGAAAAAAGAAATGAAGTAGTGAAATCACTAGTACAGAATCTTGTGCGTAATAATATTAATACTACTGCGGGAAACAATCAATTTAAGGAATTGCTTAAATTAAATGGTATACTTATATGAAAGAAGATATTGTAGCTAAGTTAGTTATATCTAAAGGAACTTTTTCATACTGTTTAGCAGTTAATGATATAATCGTCCCAAAAGGATGTTTTGGTAATATGCTATTCTGTGTTTATAATGATGATGAAGAAAGATTCCGTAGTCTCTCTCCCGAGTTCTCAGGGAAATTACAAGGAACAGCCCATTTACGCCTGGGAACTATAAAAGAGAGATGTAAGTATATAACTAAACGGTCATTATTTAATATAATAAAGACCTCTCCATATATACACTCTCGTTTCTTCGTCAGTAATATGCAGGTAGCAAGTTTTCAAACTATACCACTAACTGAAGCTGAATTATTAGACTTAGGCTCAATTCTTTTGGAGAAAATGAGAAACCATGTTACAGAGTATTATACTCCGAATTATGAAGCTATATTTATAGCAAACGGGATATTTAAGAAAGAAATATTTACTCCAATAACACCATATTGGAATTATGGCAGCTAGGTTAGTGTTGATTAGGTATATTGAAGATGCTATTGACTATTACCTAATGTTAGATAAAATAACTATTCCTAATTCAGCTTTAGCGACATCAGGTATTAACTTAGTTGGTTCAAATGAGGAATGGTACCTATATTTAAAAGATAATGCAGTCAATGAAATACGGAAAACAACTACTGTATTTCTTTGTCGAAGTTATAGGAATATATATAAATATACTACTAAACGCCTTTTTTATAAGTGGCTTAGAACGACTGGCTTATATAACATAAATTCAGAACCAATATTCTATGCTCACCTAAACCATTACCAGGAAGAGATCTTTCAATCAATCCCCCTAACAAAAACAGAACTAGAAACAATCGGAACCCTGTTTTTGGAAAGACTTTTAGATAAAACTAGGTGTTACTATACCTCGGAATTTAATGAACGAAAAGAAAAGTATGAAATACTTTTCAAAGCAAACGGGATGTATAAAAAATGAGCGCTACTCTATTTATAGTTAAACATCCGGGTCCTCGCTCCATCTTTAATTATTTTATACTGTTTGATGAAATCATTATACCAGAGGATGAGCTGGTCCGGGAGTGTATCATGATTTATGATAAACAGAATGACGCATATAAATGGCTGACTGAGGAAAATCGTCCAGGAAAATATAAAGGGAATATTTTGTTATCTGTAGGTCATGGACCAAGTAGAACTAAACTTCTGACAAAGAATATAGTTTTTAATTGGTTAAAGACTAGCAATCAGCTTAATAATTTTCCAAGATTCCTGATCAGATTAGATAAGGATTTTTGTTATTCATGGGAATATATATTTCAAACTATACCTTTGACAGGGGATGATCTTATTAAGATCGGAACTCGCCTTATTGATTATCCTCCTTACGAAGATATTAATAGGTATCGTTCTACAGAGTCGTACAAAATTCTTTTCTCGGCAAATGGTTTATATCCTCCCATAAATCCCTAATTCCTTATGAATGTGTGTAAAATTAATGATAAAATGACAAAAAAGGAAAAAGTTATCAAATTATCGAGAGCCTTAGAACAACTTAAACAAGAGTTCGTAGGACTCGATTCTATTATTGATGAAATAGGAAAAAGTATTTCAATCTGGTATATCACACCAGAACTCCTAACAAGACCTGCAGTTGTATCTCTTTGGGGAATGACAGGTACAGGAAAAAGCAGCGTGGTTAGGAGATTGATAGAGATACTAGATCTGAGGGGAACTTCTGCATTTCTCGATTGTGGAGAATACCTAGCTGAAGGAAAGAATATGGCTTCAGACCTATGTGATATGCTTAGCATCTCAGAAGAATCTCTAGACTCTAAGGTAGATATACCAACGGATACTATAATAGCACTTGATGAGTTTCAATATGCTAGAACACTGAATGAAGCCGGAGAAGAGGTAACTAAAGCAACTCTCCGACCAATTTGGAGTTTGATTGATACTGGAATAATTTCAATCAATGAGTATTATTCTTGGGGATTCTCTAATGCTTCTGCCTTTATAGATGATTTTTCTATGTTTGTAAAAATGAAACCTGATGCAAAGATAGAGAAGAATTGTCTTACACAAAAAGAAGATGTAAGAATTCTGCTCGAGACATTAGGCCTTATCTATTATAATAATAGATACCTACAAACTATAAAAGATGGAACAGCTAACTCTGAGGTAGCGAAGTTAATCGAGGGTATGGATCTCGAAGAGGAAAAGCCTATATCATCTATGGAAGATGAACTCCTGGGCAATAGCAATGCAGATAAGGATGATCCGTATCGGCCAATAAATGTTCTCCTAGATGAACATATTAGGTCTATTATCAAGAGACTCACAAACTGTAAGAGAACAGATCTTGCAAAAGAATTACTGACTTGTAGTTTTACTGCTGAAGAGTATCTTGAAAAACTTCAAGCAATAAAGAAATTAATATCAGTTCCTAGAGAGCTTAATCTTAGTAAGTCATTGATATTTATTATCGGAAACTTGGATGAAGCTTTTGGAATTCAGGGAAAAACAAATCCTGACTTTGATGCTGATGTTTTTAATGAAATAACTAATGAAGTCAGTATTCAAGATATAAAATCTGCACTGAAGGATAGATTTAGAGCAGAACAAATTGCTAGACTTGGCAATAATCTCATTAAATACCCAACACTACGAAGAGAGCATTTCCAGATCATTATTGAAAGAGAAGTGAACAGACTGGTTAATGAATTTATGAGAATATCTCCAGGAATGATAAATTCAATAGAGATTGATCAAAAATTCTACGAACTTCTCTATTCAGAGGGTGTTTATCCTGTTCAGGGAGTTAGACCTGTATTTACAACAATAAATTCGATGATAACTCCGATCTTCAGTACAATCTTAATTGAGAAAGAAGATGAAGAAAAGGATATAACAATAAGTGTTAAAGAAGATTTGTTTAATGTAGATAAGGTAACTATCTCCGTTAAGTTCTCTGGGAAACAGGATAGGGTTGTAGAATTTCCTTTAGCCTTACAATTAGGATCACTTAGAAATCCTAAGAATAGAAATACTAGATTTGCAGCAGGTATCCACGAAGCAGGTCATGCAGTAGTATTCTCTTATCTAACAGGAGAACTGCCTAAAGTGATTAACGCTATCTCCGTAGATGGTGGAGGATTTTGTACAACATATAGGAAAGATAAGGTTAGAAATAGAGAAGATGTGGACAATGATGTAATGATAAGTATGGCTGGATTCTTGTCTGAATCACACTTCTTTAGCCAAAGTAAAATCCTATTGGGTAGTAAGTCTGATATTAATCAGTATTGGGATTATTTCAAGACTGCTGTAGGGAAATGTGGATACTTCGAACCTGTACCATTTACCTTATATGAAGCTGATTCTTCTAGTGAGATACCGGATGGTGGTTTTGATATTACAAAGACACATGTACGATATTTTAATGGCCATGAAACTACTAGTGAATTATTGACCGTAGAACAAGCCATGATTAGAAGAATACAGGATCTACAGAGAGATACTGAAGCCATAATAGCAAAAGAGGAAAGACTTATTAAAGAAGTTGGTATTAGGTTAGGTGAAAAGGGAATTATTAGACCCGATGAATTCCTAAGCTTAGTGAAAGAATTTGGAGTAGGGATAGATATTTCAACAAAAAAGAAAGAAATGTCTAATAACTACTACGAAAATAAATTGAAAGGTTTATGAAAATCTCAAAAAGCCTTAAAACCTTATATGTAGAGAGAAATAGTAAAGAATAGTTTATTTCCCGCTCTCTATATATTCAACGAGAGCTCCCTAAAATAAAGAATGAGTTTACAATACATTAGGGAGCTTTCTCTTTTTTTTTGTTTCTAAAAACCCCTTAATGCCTTATATATGATTAGTAAACGCTTTATGACAAAACAACATCAGTTAATAGGAGATCACCTGTGATAGGCATATCTCCTATTTTTTTTATCCTCTTAATGCCTTATATATGTAAATTTTCCATATTAAAAAGTGTTATTTTAAAGGGATCGGTCCGTGAGGGATAGATCCCTAATTTTTTTATCCCTTTAAACCCTTATATATATAAGATACTCATAATAGATTTGTTTAAGGTTAAAAATTTTTTGGAGGATCGCCTGTGATAGGTATATCCTCTTTTTTTTATACCCCTTAAATGCCTTATATATGTTAATAAATCAGTTATCTTTATTTATTAGTTAAACAAGGGGTCAGTCCGTGATGGATAGACCCTTTTTTTTATTCCTCTTAAATCCTTATTAAGGAATACTCTCATTTTTAAGTTTAGTTATTAGGGGATTAGTCCGGGATGGATAGATCTCCTATTTTTTTCTTCACTATGTCACATGTTAGTAATTTAGTTTGACGAGAGAGGTCAGAGTCTGAGATAGATATAGACCTCTTATTTTTTTTTTGGTTTTTACAATATAAGTATCAGTAGTATCCTATTTCCATAAAAATATTAGGTAAATGCGAATAATTCCCGATAAATAGACAGTTCTAGACAATAGAAGTATAATGAAATTAGCTTTTTGCAAAAAAAGCCGTTGAGAGATCTCTAGAAAATATATTATATATGTATATATTATTATATATATATTATGTTTTAAGATTTTTAGCCAAAAAAATAGATAGAAATTGAAAAAATTTACTAAATAATTAATAAAATTATCCATAGAAATATATAGAAATTACTATGGTTTTTGTATCTTAAAAAATCGATAGCCAAAAAAATAAATAGAAATTTTAATATAATGAGATAAATGTATTTCATAGGGATCTCTCCTTTCAGTCAAGATCCACTCCAGCTAAAGCTGGGGAGTACTAATTGAAAGAAATTATAATTTCTTCAAGTTCTTAGAGAGAAAAAATATATAATATCTTCTCTTAGTAATTCCCAGGAATCCCAAAGGGATTTCTGAACTGGATGCCGACTGAAAGGAGGTATCCGTTGTATGATATATTTAATGTCAATAAAAGCTAAAAAATATATACTATATGTTTTTAAATTTTTAACCATAAAAATAAATAGAAATTGAAGAAAATTACTTTATATTTATCGTATATTTATATATTTTTGCCATAAAAATATTATAGAAAATTTTCTATTTAAAAATGGTTAGCCATAAAAATATTATAAAACTTTTTATTAATAAAATAGTTTTTTAATATCTCCAGAGGTCTCTGAACGGCTTTTTTTTTCAAAAAAGCAGTATTTTTGGAGTTCATGAGAAGTATATCCCTTAATTATATATATAATACTTCAATAAAAATTAATTTAGTAGTTATGAAAATCGAAACATTAGTAGTTCCAAAAGGAATTAGATTTCTCAGTGATTGGAAAGATTATGGTTTAGAAAAATTTCCATTCAAGCATATTTTAAATAAAACTATTACAGGTTGTGGATTTACAGAATATTGTATTCACTGTAACCTTAATATTATTCTCTGTTCTCCAAGAAAAATTTTATTAGAGAATAAGGAAGATCAAAATAGCAATTTAGTTTTTTATGCTAGGAATTTATATGAACCTACAACAAATTACGAACAAGACTTAACAAAAGAAATAAAAAGATTAGGTATTAGTAGGATTAGTTTTGAAACTGAAGAGAGAAGACAAGCTAGGTTAAAGAAAGAGGAAGAACTTAAGGAAAAGAGAGAAGCTGCAGTACTACAATTAAAGGAATCTGTTATAAATTATTGGAAATCTTGTCAAGAAACTCCTTTCAATGAAGCTAAACCTTGTAAGATATTGGTAACGTATGATTCTTTCAGACATGTCAAGGAAGCTTTGGGAGAAGATATCGATAAATTTTATGTAGTAATTGACGAAATGCAGTCAATTTTTGTTGATGCCACTTTCAAGTCAGATTCTGAAATAGAATTTGTGAAAAGAACTGAAGACTTAGAAAAGGTTTGTTTTGTTTCAGCTACTCCTTTCATGGAAAAATATCTAGATATGCTGGATGAATTCAAAGATCTTCCTTATTACAGATTAGATTGGCAGTCAGAACAACCTGATAGAGTAGTTCATCCTAAGATTAATATCGGATACTTAGGTTATAGCGGTTCTATTCAACCTGAAATAAAAAAAGTAATTCATAGGTATAGATCTGGTAAAGGGCCTGTTTACAGAGAAATTGATCCTGTAACAGGAGAAATAAAAGAAATAAAATCCAGAGAAGTGGTTATTTACGTTAATTCTGTGAAAGATATATGTAAAGCCATTAAGCAAAATAAATTGACCTTAGATGAATGTAATGTACTTGTAGCTAAGACAGACAGAAATGACAAAGACCTACGAAAAGTATTTAAAATAAGAAAGAGAAAGAATATTGATTTTTGTTGTATAGGTAAAGTTCCTGGTAAAAATGATCCCAGAAAAATGTTTACATTCTGTACTAGAACTGTATACCTTGGCGCAGATTTTTACTCGGATAATGCTCAGACATTTGTATTTAGTAACGCTAACATAGATTCCCTTAGTGTAGATATTTCTATGGATTTACCACAAATCTTAGGTAGACAGAGATTGGATGAAAATCCTTGGAAAAGAGAGGCTACTGTATTTATCACCCTAAAATTAGGTAGATTAACTAAAGAGATCTTCGAAAAAACGTTAGAAGAAAAGTTAAATAAAACGAAATATTATTTAAAACTGTATGACATGTCTTCTCAAGAATTAGGGGAAGAGGAAAAATTTATAGATCTCATTGATATAAATATAAAAGCCTTACGTTACTCAAAAGATTATGCATCAATCGATTCTCACTCAGGAAAATCTCCTAAATTGGCATTTAATAACATAGTATTAGTCTCTGACATGAGAGCTTTTGAAGTTCAGCAGATAGATTATGCTAACAGATTTACCGTGTTTTCTGAACTAGAACAACAAAACTTTTCAGTAACGATGAATAACGATAAAGTCAGAAATTTATTATCTGATTATCAAAAATTAACTGTATTTGAAGATAGGATGAAGTTTCTCTATGAAGTACTGGAGAAAAATCAGGATGATGAAGAATTATCAAAATCCCTCATAGAATCTTTTCCAACCGAACTTCAAGGTTATTTCAATGTTCTTAGTATGAAAGAAATTAGGTCAACATCGTTCAGAAAAGCTAGGTTAGAGGCTATTATTAAGAACAAATTAGCTATCAAAGATGCAGAACGACTAGTGCAGAAGTTAGATGAAAACTTTGTTGTAGGTAAATTTTATACAAAGGCTGTAGCAAAAGAAATTCTTGGGAAAATATTTGATGAAATTGGATATAAGAAAAAAGCAAAGGCATCAATGCTAAGTGAGTGGTATAATATAAAACATACGACTCAATATGTTAGTGGCTCAAGGTCATCTGTTTCAGGAATTTTAATCATTTCTAAGCTTTAAAGTAACCCCCTAAGTGGGGTTACATTTTTTTTGTCGCAAAAGCCAACATTTTTAACGGAATGGGTTATCAAAAGGACAACATAACTATACGAATGCCTTATTAATGAATAACAAGAGTTTATTTTCGTTTGGCGACTTAAACTTTATATAGATTTTCAGGGGAGTGTCCAATGCAGTAATTTTTTGTGGCATTATCGTTGAGGTTGGTTACCGCAAGATTTCCCGACTATTACTGTATTGGCCTCTTTTGCCTGAACTAAATAAGATCAATTATGATATTATTCCGAAATAATAAACCCCAATTAACAGATGTTATAAAAATAAATTCTAAGATTAAGTTAATAAAGGGGAGTGATTTATCAGTATTTAAGAATAATCCCAAAGCAATTAGTAAACTGCCTTCTATTGGAAAAGATAAAAGTAATTATGTAAACTACAGTATTGAATCATCTGACAGTAAAATGCCTTTAGGTATTGTTCAAATATCAAACGATAACTCAGAATTTATTGTTATTTTTCCAGAGAATGTATCAAGAGAAATTACTAAGTCGCATAAATTTGCAACCATGATTCATAAGGCTATATCAGAATTTCTACAGTTTTATAAAAAATTCAGGTATAAAACCGGAGTAATTGTATTCATAGAAGATAACTCAATAGTGGATAAGTATTTACTGCATTAATTCAACAAATATTTCATATGATTATACTTAGACAGAAAGAATACTCTCTTCGGGAAAACTCTGAAGAATTAATAGAGGTAACCCCAGAATATCAATTAGTTAAAGATGATCGTAAGGGTTTTGTTGCAAATCTATTAAGAAAAATCCCATCTATAAAAAATTATCAAGATAGTTGGGTACATTACAATCTATATCGTACCGGTCAGAAGAAATCTTTAGGTTCAATATTTATTGAAGAAACAAATAAGGGTTCTGATCTAAAGAGTAGCTGGTTTGATGTCGACAAATTACTACCTAAACAAGTAATAACAGAGATTGTAAAGTCTATTACTGATTTTGGTAAGAAACACGGCTATAATAACGTAGCAGTGGAAGTATTTGATGGTACCCCTGGTGTTGCATTATATAGCTAATCCTGTTTTTATTTTAAATTAAAATAGTATCGTGATAATACTTAGACGCAAAACATATTCCCTCCTAAGAAATGTTAGTGATACTGTAGGATTAACAACCTCTGATCCAAAGCAAATCGAAGCAAACAGTAAGTCCAACGGTGGCATGTATTGGAAGAGGGCAAAAGCCCCAATATTTGGAGGATAGATACGAGATGATAATACTTAGAATAAAAAACTTCACTTTTCGTGAAGATATGGACGATGTTATACCATTGACTCCTAAAATTAAACTAGTAAAAAGTCGTATAGGAAGACTTGGTAGAATATTGCGATATATTCCTTCTATTAAGCGAGACCAGGATGCTTTTGTTAATTATGATATCTTCTATTCGGGAAGAGAAAAATCCATTGGTTTTATTCAGGTAGTAGATAATGGTAATCTCGAACTAAATGTTGTACATATGGCTGTAGATGAAGATTTTCGTGGTCAAGGTATTGCTACTAAGACAATGGAAACTATCATAGCTTTTGGAAAAAAGTTAGGGTACAAATACATTACTCTAGAGGCTGCGGATAATTCGCCTGATGGGATTCACATTTATAGAAAGTTAGGGTTCAGAGACTTAGGTCATGTAGTCTTGAAAGATGATTTCCTTTGGGGAGGTGGCTATACAAAAATGAGATTAGACATATGATAATAAAAAGAAAAAAGAAAACTACTGTGGATAAACATAGTCTAAGACAAGAGCAAGTTGAGGAGAAGAAAGCTCCCGGTTTTATTTCGACCTCAGAAATAAAGACAGTTACCTCACATTGGCCATGATACTACTTAGACAGAAAGAATATACTAGGGCTGAAAGAGAAGCGTTGAAAGAATTACTATTCAAAACTGGAAAACTTCGAAGATTACCAGGAGGCTCTAAAATGACCGCCAGGGATGTTGCTAGATTCAATAAATTAGCCGCGGATGTGCAACTTTGGACTAAAGGTTATAAACCTAAAAAAGAGGACTTTAAAAGTGCTAAGGTATTCTTAGAACATGCAGGTTTAGGAAAGTCCGCTGAAGAGTTAGAACACATAGCTAGTAAATACTCTAATAGAGAGGTGCTCTCTCGATGGCAAAGATTAAGACAGCGCCATAGTGAATTTGACATTCCGGGAATCAGCTCAAAACAACTAAAGAGGTTAAATAAAAGATATGATATCGATCGTAAGAACTGTCATAAAGTTCTTACAGATTTAGGTAGTTTAGAGAGAGGTGAAGGAAGTTTAATAGCAAACTTAGCAGAAGATGCTAAGAAAAAAAATATTCCTATTATTCAAAATTTAGGAGAGCCTTCAGAAAGTTTTACGGAATCATTAAATTATACGCGTAAACTTGCAGGAAGAGATAATGTGGAAGGAATCTTAAAAAGTATTAAGTATGATACTCCTGAATTTTCAACAAAACAAGCAAAGAGACTTGAATCTGCAGTAAAAAATAAAAACGTTGATAATATTGTAGTTATTGGTAAATCAACGGGCCCTGGAATTCTTGCTCATGAATTAGGACATTGTAAGACATTAGATACAAGTTCTTCCGGTAGGTATCTAGATTTGGCAGGAAAAGCCGAAGATAGGGTATTACGTGTATTATCTAGAAAAAATGATACCCCCCATCTATTTTATCTACATAATAGGGCAAGGCAGATTGGGGATTCACTAGGTGAAATAGCTAATGAGAGTAGTGCCACTTCTTATGGTTTAGCCAGATTAAAGAAACATGGTTCTACTTCAAAACAATTAAAGAAAATGAAGGATGAATTAGGTCTTAATGGGGCTTTAGGAACATACGTAAATAAGAATAGAAAAAAAATTGCTGAAAGCTATTTAAACGAGTGAAGTGATTATATTAAATAACCTAATAATCTATTAATTTTACTACATATGGACACCATAAACCCTTTTTCAGACCCAGAATTTAAGAAACAAATCCTGGAGTCATCATTAGGTAAAGACGTGTCACCTGATAATTACGAGATTATAGAGGACAATTCTGACACTAGTAAACAAGACTTGAAGTCCATGATATCAGGGGCACCAAAGTTACCTAGGTCAGCAAAGAATATCATTCTTGATGCTAGTGCTATAGCCAAGAATGAAAAAGAACAGAAGGTAAAAGAAATGGAGTTAGCTTTAAATCAAGTACTAACTTCATATAATAAAGAGTATGGTTTATCACTAAACTTAAATTTGAGTGACTTAAGTAAGTCGCTTATTGATGTATCTGATCCAAAGAGAAGGAGAATCCTAGAGCTTTACGTATCAGAACTTTATTCTAGTGTTAGACCTCTTTTATACCTTCACCTGATACAGAAGTTATACGTGGCTATGGATTATATTCTTGATCCAGAGAGATTGCTTGGTAGTCAAGATCTAACCACGGCAGATATGTTTCTTGTAGTAGAGAAGCTTATGTCTTATATTGAGCAAATATCTCAACTTCAGGATGAAGTTACCATAAAGGGTGCCGACCTGGAGTTAAAGAAAATAGCTGATGAAAATAAAGACATAGATTTTAATAGCTCTGAATCTAAAGAAACTATTGATAACTTTATGAAGCTCTTTAATAGAGAATCAGGTATTCAGTAGGATGTGACTGAAGCGCAATATAACCCTACAAGAGAATTGAAATATGATTCTTGCTATTCGATTAGGTTGTAGGGCCTAAATTATATAAAGTTTGAGTTTATGAAAAAAAGCGAAGGATTTTTTCAAAAGATTTTTGGTTCCTATTCTATAGGTAACTCGAGAATGCCACTTAGAAGTAACATTTTCAAAGGAAACGGTTACTCTCAGATAGGTGGTACGGGAAGATGGGGGAAGAATAGTATGAATAGACAGAGTCCTTTATTAGGGAATTCTAGCCCATCCAACCTTATCTCGGGTTATTATGATAGAATAGATGAACTAAGAGGATATCAATTGTTGGATATTGTAAAACTAGCAACTAACTTTTTCTCAGATTACATAGTAAATTTCTTAGAGGATAGTGGTTCTAAGGTAGTTACTATTTATTCGGAGGATGGTTCAACAGTTGATGAAGTAAAAACAGAAAGAATAAATGAGATCCTAACAAAAGATCTCAGAATTTTTGATTATATTAAGGACCATGTTAAAGATATGGTCTTTTATGGGCAATATACAAGCTTGATCTGTAGATCAAAGGACGAACTAGGACACACAAAGTTTAGATTTGAAGAGCTTAGCGATCCTGTATCTGTCATTTCTAAGAAAAAGAGAAACTCGGAGGGTGGTATTGATGAAACATTCTTAGCTAGGGGTGAAGACGGTAAAGTTTACGAAATTAGTAAGAATGATGCCTTTACCTTAGGTAATATTAATCTTCGTCTTATTAATGACATGGAAGAAGGTTATAAAACTAAGAATAAAGAAAATCCAAAACCATCTTTTGGTAAAGTGTCTGGAGAATCCGCATTGGATAAAATTAGGAAAACTTGTTCTTATTCAACAAGTGAACCCTTATTCTATTCTATGATTCTTAAAGTAAAGGAGTTGATTATTAAGGAACTCCTAGTTTCTTTAATTTCTCTTAGAGACCTTTCCAGCGTTCAGATTTTCCTACTACAGTTTGATAAGAGTACTCCTATTGAAACTGCTAATGAACTTTGTGCTAGAACTACAAAGTTAGCGAATAATACAAATGAATTAGCTTCTTTCTTGACTAGTAACTTTGACGTTATTAGTTTCTTAGAGAATGTGATGTCTCAGTCTGCTAAGTTTGTTCCTGATTATAACTCTACTCTCGGCAATAAAAATAGTATGCTTCCATTAGATAAATTATCGGATAAAATTTTGGAAGTAATGCAAACAATTGATACCTGTAGAGCTAATGTACTTAGTCCACTGGGTATTCCTAGTTCTATCCTAGATTCGACTAGTGGTAGTAAATGGACTATCTTACAGCAGTCAGAAAGAGCTAATAGTAGAGTTAGTGGATATATTGGCGGAGTAAAAGAATCTGTTCTGAACTTAGTATTAATCTTACATGATATCCTGTATGGAAAGGATCTTGATCCTAATCTCGTAAAACTTCATGTATCAGAGAAGACTAGTGTAGAATACAATAACCAGATTAATCAATCTGAGTCTATTGGTGGTCTTTTGACAGGTATTACAGGTGTTATTACTAACTCCCTACAGACACTCGAAGGAGCTGCTCCACTTATTGATACTAAGGCTTTCTTGAACTATATTCGTAGTTTGATCAAAGATATTGACCCAGATACAGAAGCACTAATTACGGATCAAACGGTAGAGGCTTATGCAGCATTTATGCAATCTAAGATGGTAGCCGCCGCAGAAAACCAGGGTATTGATCCAGGTTCATTTATGAGTTTCCTTCAACAGGGAAATCAACCTAATCAAATGATGTAATATGAAAGACATTGATAAAGATCATTCCATTGAAGAAAAGGATGACTTGGCCAAAACTGGTATAGTGGCAGGTAGTGGTATGGTAGGCCTAGGTGGTACTGCCGCAGGACTTGCAGCTATGTCTGAGAGGATTCTTGGTAGTAAAAAGATTAGCTTAGGTGAAAAAAAAGCTCTCCTAACTCACCTTGAAGAAAGGGCAAGAGTTAATGGTCTTAAGACTGCAGACTTTCTCAAAAAAGCCAAGAAAGTAGGTGGTATTACTGCTGCTGTAGGTGCGCCTATTCTTGGTATATCTGCTTATAAACACTATAAGTATAAGAAGCAGATAAAAGATAAGGAAAAGACTGGATTAAATAATAATCAGCAAAATTAAATAATAGTCAACAAAGATCGTGATAGTACTAAGGCCAATAAAAATCTGTTTTCTTACTGGATTTATGGCTCAAGAATTAGGGAAGCATCAGATAGAAGACTGTTTAAAATCTTTTATTCCAGATTTACAAGTACCTAAATTAAGAAGTGACCCTAGTTTGGGTATTAATGATCTAAAGAAGATTCAGAAAACCAAGTGGGATTTAGTTATTGGTTTTAGTATGGGAGGATTTTACGCAACTAAAGTAAAATCTAGGAAAACGTTTTTAATAAATCCGGGACTTAATATATCAGAGGGAATGATGACGAAAATTCCTGAATACAGCTCAGGTTTCAAAATAATTGAGAAGTTACCGGATTTAGCAAAAGATGTGACGGGTATGATTGCCGTTGATGATAAAATTAGACCCTATGTAGAACCAATCTTCATTGAACGATACGGTAAGGAAAATCTTATACATTTCCCTGGAAAACATGTGCCAGAGATTCCAATAGTCGAGCGGTTTATTATACCAGAAATTAAAAAAACTATAGCTACTTTATAGGCTATATTAATATATAATAGGAATGATAATTCTCAGGAATAAATCATTCGCTGTTCCTCAGATGGGGGAGATGATTGATGCTGAGAAGAGTGGTAAATACCTTAATCCTCAGCCTCAACCAACTCAAGCACAACCTCAGCAAGCTCCACAAGAGATAACTTCAAAAGACCTTCAAATCGAGCAAATGAGGTTACAGAGACAACAGCGATTATTACAACATCAGAAAGCTAAGCTACAGGTGCAAGAAGGATTGGCAAGAACAAGAGCTATTACACAAAGGCAAAGAATGGAAAACGAAAAAAGACAGCAAGATTTAAAAAATATAATGGATATACATAAAAGAATATACGACGATAACGAAGTACATAACCCTACATTATATAAATCAAAATCAACTATTACTGCGCCTGTAGCTATGCCTAAATAATATCATAATTATGGAAGAGAAAGAGAAACTTTTCACTGTTGGGGTAGAGAATATTCGAGCAGAAGAAAAGAAAGAAGAAGCTAACTATAATCCTCTAAAAGAAAAGGAATAATGATTATAGCCCGGAAAAAACATAACAGTAACCCGGGGCAACACGAAGACTCTGTGCTGCGAAATATAAATTTGGATCGGGTTGAAAAATTAGGAGATGACTTAGTATATAAATTAGCAGATGTTGCCGATACTGGTCTGAACTATGCTGCTGATTCAAACCCGGTCGTTGAAAAAGCAACATCGAAGCTTAGAAAGAGAGTTAGTGGATTTACGATACCAATAAAGAAGCTAATATCTCTAAAAAGAAAGAAGAATAAAGACGAATGATTATACTCAGAACAAAGGAGTTTTCCATTAGTGCTGCAGAATCCAAGTACTGGAAAGCACTTTGGGAAGAATACAATAAAAAGTTTAAAACTTCGAAACTAAAATTTGAGTTTAAAGATAGGCCAAATGGACTTATTAAACTCTCCTTTCAAGGAATTACTTGGGTTTATATTGAGTTTGATAAGGTGAGAGCTACAGATTATAATGGAGAAAATGTTTCTGACTCTAAGTATTATGTCTGGCATGAACTCTCAAATAGTCTCGAAGAAGACATGCCTCTTGTTCAGAGAAATCCAATTACTTATGATAGCATAAAGTGGTTAATTGGAGAACTTAGGCGAGAGCTATTAACTAAAAAACCACATTGATAACTTTTTAAATAATAATAATATGTTTGATGTACTAATTGGTTCAATTGTCGCCGTAGCAGTAGTATTATCTAACTACGACGTCTTTTTTGGGGGAAGGATTTAATCCTTACCTCCCATACCTTAAGGTATATCAAATAGATTTTTGCTACATTATGGAGCCATTTATAAATCAATATGATCCGACTGCATATGTAGACCTAACATCAGTTTCGTTAGAACAGCAATATTCAAAATTAACTGAACAAGAAAAATTATTAATATTCTGCAAAATAAATGGATATAACAGAATACCTCCTAGTATACAAAGATTATACTCTGATGAATATTACTTAGGGGGTTCTGCTTTTTTTGACGGTGGTGATAATATTTATCAATTTTGGAAAGACAGTTTACCTATGATTTTTCCAAATGAAGTAACGACTGCAAAGCCATTTCTTATACTTAGTGGAGCAATCGGTATTGGTAAATCTACGATCTCCAGATTGTGCTTGGCCATGACGTACGCAAGAATGTTATGTATGTCCAACCCAAGTAGAACATTAAAGCTCACACCTAAACCTTTTTCTGCTGTTATTTATCACAGAGATGAAGAAGTTGCTAGAAAAGAGTTTAAATATTGGTTTACACAGGAAGTATTAGTTAAGTCACCGTTTTTCAAAAATACAAGAGGCAATTTCAAATTTAACGTTTTAACTTCAGGTCCTCTATCAGCTGCTGGTCTAGGTAGTGATGTAATCGTCTACATTATCAGTGAGGTTAACTTTTTCCCAAATCAGGAAAAAGCTCAAGGTATAGTAGAAACAGCTTATGGTCGTTTTACTAGCCGTTTTGATAGAGGTGCTATGACTAAAGTAGGAAATCTTATCATAGACTCTTCCGCAAAGGGAGATAGTTCTGTGACGGAGTGGTTCCTAGATAATACACCTAAAGACCTAACGTGGAATTGTCATCCAACACATTTTGCAGTAAAACCAGATGCATATAAAGAGTCTAGGGGAAGAACATTTTCTGTTTATATAGGCGATGGTAAATATCCCCCACAGATCCTTCCCGAGGATTATAGACTCTTAGAAGACCAAGACCCAGAGAGAGTACTGAAAATTCCCTTTCAGCTTTATGTAGAAGCTAAGCAGAACTTGGAAAAAATGCTCCAAGATAAGTGTGGAATTTCGACGGGAGCATCAGACTCTTTCTTCAGAACATTAGAGCACTTTATTAATTGTACAAAAGGCCGCCAAAACTTTGTACCAGAGGTTATCTGTGTAGATTTTTATGATAAAACTGATAGACTTATAGATAAGATTGGTAGTGCCTTGAGGGGAATTAAGTTTGGTACCTCTATATGGATTGGTCTTGACCTAGCCACAAACAGTGACTTCGCAGGAATTAGTGCAGTAACCTTTGATAGCTGGGAAGTTATCGATAAAGTTAGGTTACCTAGGGTAAAATGTTTATTTGCCTTAGCAGTATCTAGAAAAGAAGGGCAAGAGACAAGTTTATATCACATTTTTGACTTAATAATGTCTCTTAAGAAGAATTATCACCTCATAGTATCTGCTGACCAAGCTTTTTCTAAACAAATACTACAGGATTGTGAGAGAGAAGGAATAGTTACTAATGGTAGGATTAGTACAGATAATGTTCCTTGTGAACCTGCACTCTACTTGAAGAACTTAATTATGCAAGAGCTCATCAGTATTCCCTACAACAGAAGACTAATGAGAGAAATTCATGACTTACGATATGTATCAACTAAGAGAGGTCTTAAAGTAGATCACCCTAAGAAAGCTACCTATAACCCAACAGTTTTTGATGATAATAATGGAGTAGGTTCTAAGGACGTCTGGGATTCTCTTTGTTCTGCATGTTATAGTCTGAAAATGTCAATTGATGCCGGAGAAGAAGGTGGTTATTCTAGTGGTATTGATAAACAATTAGAGATTGTTAAACATATGACGAGGAGTGCTGCCTCTGAATCAGGACAGATAGTTCAGAATATGTTAGAGAGTATATTTTAAATTTGTGGCTATGATTATTATCAGAAATAAAACCTTTGCTCAACAGGAGAAAGCTCCACAGTGGATGCTAGATGAGGAAGGAGTGATTCACCAGGATACGGATGGATCTTGGAGAATAGTGAATAGAAAAAAAGGCACTCTCTGGAATGCTAAGTATAAGAGTAAAGAATCTGCTCAAGCAGGACTTAGAGGGTATTTTGCAAATAAGTAGTAGTTTATTATGATAGTCCTAAGACAAAAACAATATAGTTTTATTAAAAAGAGTTTATATAATAGACTACTAGAAAGAACGAATAAGCAACTTCGTAATATTCAGGAGCTATCTAGGAATAAATTTGTTGTAGTTACTAATAAGGGTAGACAAATTTTTGAAAAAGCTAAAAGAGCTAGGTTTAGATTCCTGAATATGTTGAAGTAAACGATTTTAGTAAAAATATGATAATTATTAGACAAAAAGAATTTGCTAGGGCAATTCCTAAGGAATTAGTTGTAAAAGAGCTTGAACGTAGAGGATTGGCGGGAAAAATACATTCACCATTGGGTATTGGTATACCAAAATACATATCGAGGGACTTTAAAACTGTAAAAAATCCTAGTTACGTTAAAGAAACTGAAGCAGCTTGGCAGAAATGGCAGAATCAGGGCAAGAGTTGGTCTACTGGAAAGTATAAAGACCTTGGCGTTAATCAAAGAATTAATCTTAAGGGAACTCTTGAAAACACTGGATTTGATAAATATACTACAAATCTTAAAACTGGTGGTAGAATCCCTTGGAAAAATAAAAAAGTATCGGCACGTAATGGAGTAGTAGATCACCCATCTAAGTTAATAGATGGTGATTCTGCTATTAAAGTAGCTTCAGGACATACATGGAACATTAGAGATTTCCATCATTAAACCAACACTTAGGGACTAAGAAACCTAAATAAACAATAAACCTCTTACTATTTTAGTAAGAGATACACTAAACAATAAACTAAACAATTTAAAAACTAATAAGAATTATGTTAATTAAGCGTAATGTATATTTCTCCGCAATTGACGAAGACGGAGAAGAGAGATTGTATTCCACTACTGAAGTAATGGATGAACAGGATTACATCGAAAGACTCTATGCAGAAGCAGAAGACGAAGAAGCTGTAGGTGGTAAGAAAGGTCTAAGCTCACTTCAGGCTGCAGGTATTGGTGGTGCAGCTGCTGCTACTGCTACAGCTGGAGCAGGCGCTGGCTTATATTTTGGTGGTGAGAAGCTCGGAAAACACCTAGAGAAGCGCAGAAAGAAGGCTCTTGAGAAGTTACAGCAAGAGCGCTCGAACTACTTGGACCGCTATACAGATAAGACTATTGGAAAGACCAACCTAATGCAGTGGGATTCTTCCGCAAATGGTGGAAAAGGCGGAATGGTAGATAAATCTATGGGCCTAAAGGAGATTGAAGGTAAGATTGCTGCAAAAGGTCAGGCAGGTAAGTTGGAAACTAAGCTGAAGAATATTAAGGATTACTTTAAGAATGCGAAGGGTCTTGCTGAAGCTGAGGAGAAGCTTGTTAATTCTCGTAAACTATCAGGTGCTGCTAAGACAGCTGCTGAGCAGAAAGCAGTCGAGTTGAACAAGGCAGCCAAAGCTCTCGCACGTAATCGTAAGCTTGGTGCTGCTGGTATCGCCCTTGGTACTACAGCTGTCGGTACTGGTATTGGCTACGGTATTCATAAATATCGTCATCGCAACGACAACTAATGATTATACTTCCCAGGTGAACATTACAGGTTCTATGGTTCGATCCAACCTGGGAACCAATTAGTTTATAAATCGTAAATAATCAATTTAATATGATAATATTAAGACAGTACCTCCAAAAAATGTTTGGAATAGGTGATCATGAGTTAGCAAAAAAGGAGGGATTCAAGAATGTTAAGGACTACCGGTTCTGGCGAAGACGAATGAGTGAATCTGCTTCTCCTATAGATGTATTTATTGAAGGGAAAAATGTTGCTAACAGTGGACTTGAAAGTGTAGTTAGTAGGAATAGTGAAAGAGCACAGAAGCGTCTTAATACTATTGCAAAAAAACAAGGGTATAGTAGTAAATTCGTTAAGGATGCCCAAGCAGATCTTCTCAATGAATTTAAATATAATAAGCGTGCATTAGGACTCTCTAATCAAGGTGCATATGATTTAATAAATTCATATGATAAAAGGGCTAATGCTGCAATTCAATATGAAAATTTAAAAAGAGAGTTAAAAACTAAAGGTCTTGATAAAATGCAGCAACTGGTGCCAGGTATGTCTAATAAAGATTTTGCCCAAGCATTAAAAAATAAATGGTTAACACCAAAAGAACGTCAAAATTTAAGTAAAAAGGGATTATCTGCTCTTAAAAAAGTTCGTATTCGTTAACTTTAGTCTTCAAGAATTTAGTAGTATTAAATTAAAAATATTTCCAATGAGGTGATATTTTATCAAATAAAAAAAACACATATTCTCTTAATGGGGGGGGGGGGTATGAAAAAAAAAACCCCCGATATTAAGAGATATGATAGTTTTGAGACAAAAAATCTTCTTTCAGTCTAGGACTTCTGGAGAATACTTTACAGGAGCGGATATTAATAAGTCAGTTAAAGAACTCGATCATCAGGGTAGACTTCTTGGTATGTCCGAAGAAGGAATAAAGAGACATAGAGGAAATGCAATTAAGAATGCTTACGCACTGCATCAGGTAGACCCAATTAATATTCCTCTGGGAAAAACAGAAAGATTTGACGATTGGGTCAATAGAAAGTTAACTGCAAAGAGAAAGACTTTAGATTGGTTAGAAAATAAGGGCGTAATAAGAAAACTTAACGATCATTTTTGGACGATTCCTGATAAACCTGTGACTACAGCTGCTAAAGTTGAAAGTAAGGGGTTGGCAAAATCAGGAAAGATTATAAAGCGTGCTAAATCTCTTCTCAGAAAATAAACTAGCAGTCGCTAATATCAATCCTACCCAAGACTCAGTATTAGCTGATATCCTTCGATGGAATCTTGGGAACTAATAAACAATAAATTAAAAATAATATATGGAAGTACGTGTGAGATGTTGTGGTGTTGGACCCCAGTCTTTCGCATCAGACGGTTCTCACATAAGTGAAGAGGTAGTTAGACAGTACTTAAACTCAGAAGACTATAGACTTTCTATTGACGGTAAGTTAACGATGGGTTATCTTACCCACAGAGGAAGATCGATCGAATTCTTACCTAGCTCTATTGGTAACCCTGGAGTAAAAAAGGTAATTGGTAGAGATGATGCAGGTCTTTGTGTTGGTGAAAATCTTCCTACTTTTACACACTATGTGAAAGAATTTTACATTGAAGATGTTCCAGGTCAGGGTCCTTGGCTTTGTGCATTGGTACATATTTTTGATGAGAAGGATGGGTTTGATCAAATTGCAACAGAAAATATTAAGCGATTAAAAGCTCTTATTCGGAGTGGTGTTCGTCTTACCTGCTCATTAGTAGTTCTTGCTTTCTGGTCTTCTGAAAATGGTAATGGAGTAGATGAGTGTAAGAAGATTAAGGCAATTAAGAGTCTGGATTGGACTGTTAATCCTAGCTTTGGCCCATTAGCTCGTATTACTGAAGTCTACGATGATGACCAACCTATGAAGGATGACCTTATTAAAACTTTCTCTGAGGTAGAAGGAGACAGTGATTTTATTAAGTCTCAGCCTAATAAGGAAGGTGAAATTAAGGTTAAGGTATACTCAGACCTAAGCAGTTTCGGGGATATGCCAAAAACTTCAAAGATTGGTGGTAGATTTACTGAATTAAAGGCAAAAGAATTTTCTAGTGTATGTACAATTACAGTAGATTCCTCTTCACCAGCAGTACAGAAAGAATTTACAGTTGCTACTATAAAAGAGCGCGTAAGATATGCTAAATTTTCTCCAAGAATGAGATTTAGAAGGTTATTCTTGGAATATAAGCAGTACGTTAAGCAGTCGGGGGGTGCAGATAAAATCGATCCTGAGACGCTTAAGATTTTAAAGTCGCTCTTCTTATCTGATATCAATCAGATCTTCACGGGTCTTACTTCAGAAATTATTGCCGGAAAGCAGATTAATACGCTTATTGGTGCAGCTTCTCTAGGTAAAGGTGTTAGACAGGCAGCTCAAAAATTACAGCTACCTTATAGAATGGCTTTTCAGGAGATGCAGAAAACTGGTAAGATTACCCCAATGAGATTTGAAAAGATCAAGACTGCTTATACAGAATTTTCCAAGGCAATGGTTGAAGAAGTATTCGGCGAGAGTCCTATCCCAGAAGGTTTGGAAGAAGAAATTAAAAATGAGGAGGGAAAACAATGAAAAGATTAAAGATTTTCTCTAGTCCAGATCGCATTATTTTCCCAAGGAGGAAAATTTTCTCAGGAGATGCTCCAACAAATGAAGGTGGGATGGTATTAAGAGAGCTGGTTTGTAGAGACTGTGGTACAGTAATTACTTCTTCTCAGCATCCAAGTCATGCGATTTGCCCTAATTGTGGAGGTACTCGCCTCGATATTAAGTTCCTATCACCTAGACAAGATACTGAAAGAGATCCGCATAAAGAAGAGAATATTAAGCCAGAGGAGTATAGAAAGCCTATTTTTGGTGATGCAGAGTATCAAAAGAGTCTTAGGGAATTCAGTGGAAAAACTATTCCAAAGTCTACTTTTGAAAAAAGATTTTCCGAAACACAGGCAGAGGGCTTAATAGAGAAAGGATTTGCTACAGTTGAAGGTGATTATGTAATTATTGATCCTATCAGCTATGAAGCAGAGAAGACATTCTCTAAATTGATTATATCAGTAACTAAAACATTAGAGCTTGACCCTGATATAGTTAGTGGAAAGATTGATAGGGGTAGTGTGATTGATCATCTAGAGGAAGATCATAGACTACCAGAGAAAGGAATTATGGTTATCAGGAAGGCTCATGGGCTACCACTTGAGAGTCATATGTTCTGCGAGGATTCATGGGTAGAAGATTCTGGCATTATTCCAGATCTTGAACTAGAATATAATAATCAAAGTTTTGGCGTAGATCAATTTCTATCGATCCTACATGACCGTTATCCAGATGCCCCAGAGAATATTTTAGATATTCTTATAAAAGAGGGTGTTGTTCGATTAGACGGTACTCAAGTAACAATTCAGAGTAATAGTATTAAAAACTAAAATATGAAAAATACTCGTTTTATGGAAGCTATGTTCTCCAATACTGATGAAGAACTAGCAAAGCAGGTAGATAGTGACATTAAGTCTGCTCAGGCAGGTAATGTTGTTGATACCGATGAAGTGAAATATGAAAGAACCGGAAATGGCAATGATGTTGCTATTACCGATAAGGCTAATGGTGAAGTAACTATTGCTCAAAAGAGTGCTGACGAAGCTGATACCTATGACCTCATCGCTGTTCCGGATGAACAACTGGAAAAGTATGTTCACCCGTCTTCTGATGGAGTTACTCCAGGTAATCAGGTTGGTGCTCCAGATGAGTATGTTAAGACTCACCTTGATGGACGTTCTGTTATCTCTCCAAATCTTCCAGATGGAGGTTTAAATCCAGACGCCGGACACGAAAGAAGTGTGACCGAAGTAGATGATGAGCATCAGGATGCTTGTCCTGCCTGTGGTCAGAGTCCTTGCGTATGTGGAGAAGAGGGTAGAGAGTTTTCAGTAACTTCCGACAATGATGCTTGGCAGAAGATTTTCTCCATGCCACAAGAATTCGTAGACTATCTTTTCAGTGAAGTTATCGAATCTGAGGAAACTTCTAAGGTAGGTGACCTGAAAGTAGAGAAGTTGGCTGATGAAGATAATGCGGTTATCGTTACCAGCGAGTCAACTGGTGATCAGGTTAAAGTTAAACTAGAAGGAGACGAAATGGAAGTTACAGAACTTAACAGTAAGAGTTTTAGCAACGATGAGCAGTTCATGCCATTGTTTGTTATTGGCGTTCAGCCTTATGACCATATCATTGTAGATGCACAAGAGTATGGTCAGGAAAGTGCAGAGGAATTAAAGGCACAGCTTGAAGAGGATGGTGTAGAAGCAGTTCAGATTTTTGATAATCAGGACGAGGCTCGTGAATACGCTATTAATCTTCTTAATAGTCTTGGTGCTAATCCAGCTGCAGGCGATGTAGATGAACCAGAACTACAGAAGGAGTATAGTGAAGCTGTAGGTTCAGTTGTTTATACTACATCATATAGAACAGATGACAGTGTTTTGATGAGTCGTATGTTCTCCGAGGAAGCTCTTGGTGTAGCAGATACTCAGGACACTGTAGAAGACGCAATTAAGTCTGGTCAAGAGACCGATATGGATGGCGCAATCGTTATCCCAGTAGATGCCACTAATGCAATTATCCAGGATGGTGATGAATTTACTAAGGCTACTTTGAATGGTGAAGATATGATTCTTGAAAATATCGATCCAGAAGAGGCACAGGCTATTCTTGGTGATTCTGATATTATGGAATATGAGGCATACGACGATGACGAAGATGACGACGAGAGAGATTTCTCTGATGTTTATACAGATGAGTATGAAACTAAGTTCTTCTCCGAATATGAAGACTTCACTGATTACATGGAAAGACTCTTCTCTGACGAGTCTGATCAAGAGCACATTGAAGATGCTATTGAAAATGGTGAGGAAATCGAGAATGAAACTGAAATCATCACACCAGTTAGTGCTACTACTGCAGTAGTAGAGGATAAGGAAACTGGTGAGTTTACTAAGGCTGTTCTTGACGACGGTACTATCGATGTTCATCCAATTGACAAGGATGAGGCAGAAGATATGATTAAGGACATCAAGGTAGAAGATGAGGTAGACGATGATGAGGAGGATGACGACGAGGAAGACGAAAAGGAATACTCTGATGTCTATACAGATGATACAGAAACTAGATTCTTCTCTGGAGATGAAGAGTTTACAGACTATATGGAAAGACTCTTTACGGGTGAATCTGATCAAGACGTCATCGAAGATGCTATCGAAGGTGGTCAGCAGGTAGAAAATGAGGAGGAAATTATTACTCCAGTGAACAGAAAGACTGCTGTAGTAGAAGATAAGGGTAATGGCGAATTCTCTAAGGTAACAATTCTCAATGATGATCAAATTAATGTTCATCCAATCTCTGAAGATGAAGCTGATGAGCTTACTGGTGATCTAGTAGTAGACGATGAAGAGGAAGTTGAACCTGAACAGGGTGAGTTCTCTGATGTTTACACAGATGATACAGAGACTAGATTCTTCTCAGAGGATGAAGACTTCACTGATTACATGGAAAGACTCTTTACAGGTGAAGCAGATGAAAAACTTATCGAGGATGCTATCGAAGATGGTCAGCAAGTAGAAAACGACGGTGAGGTAATCACCCCAGTTGATTCTAAGACTGCGGTAGTAGAGGATAAGGAAACTGGTGAATTTACTAAGGCAACTCTTAGTGATGATGACATTGATGTAGAGCCTATTTCTGAAGAGGAAGCTGATGAGCTCACTGAAGACCTTAAGGTAGAGAATACTAAGGAAGAAGAGGATGAAAAGAAGTTCTCTGAGAACAACGAGCTTCTCGCTAGATTCTTTGCAGATGCAGGTATTCAGCAAGCACAGCCACAGCAAGTAGTAGCTGCTCAGCCAGTTGCTCCTGCTCCAGCTCCAGCAGAACAAGTAGTTGTAGACCAAAACGGTAATCCAGTAGATCCTAATGCAGTTCCAGTTGAAGAAGGTGCTCCTGCTCCAACAGTAGAAAATATTGAGGATAAGGCTCTTGCTGCAATCCAGAGTATTAAGGCTGCAGTAGAAGAAGGTGCTGCTCAGATTATGGAAGCTAAGGCTGCTCCTGCTCCAAATGCAGAACCACAGATTCAGGAAGCTCAGTTCTCTGATTTCGAGTACTGCGATGACGATGATGATCAAAGAACATTCAGTGAGAATGATACCTTAATCTCTTGGCTAGCTAATAAATAATAACTATTAAAATAATTAATATAATAATATGACTGATTTTTCGTATCTCATGAGTAATCCTGACATGCAGGTTGCTCTTAGAAATAGTTCAGTATCTGCAGAAGATGCTGCAATTCGTGGTAGAGAATATGCAAAGATGTTCTCTCGTAATGCGGAGATGTTGGATACTCTCGGTATGGGCCGTAATTCTAACCTCCTTCAGAAGACTTTCTCTGGCTATGCAGAGACTCCACTTCTTAGCACTCAGTATTTTAATGCATCTGTTGCTTCTTATGTAAGCTCTTTTGCAGGTTACATGAGTATTGAACGTGACTTCGACCAGCCTAATGGCTTGTTCTATTGGTTCGATGTCCTTGGTGTAACAGACCTTCGTCCAGTTATTCCTAACCTTGGTCCAGATAACTATCAGGATATTCAGACTATGGGTTACTTTGAGCTTGACAATCAGATCGAAAATAGCGGTAGCTATGCTCCAATCGTTGGTCGTAAGTTGATCCCAGGTACAGTACGAGTTAAGATCGTTAACAATGATGATACTAAGTCTGAACTCGTAGATGACGGTCAGGGTCACTTCATGGCTGTTCCAGGCGTACTTGATGCTGCAACAGACGCTACAATCAACTATCTCAGTGGTAATATTACCTTTAAGCTTGCAAACCCAGCAGTAAAATCTGTTAAGGTCGTAGGTAAGGAAGATGTAACTGGTACTCCTAGCTGCACAACTGGTACTGCAAGTACTCACGCAAATGACAAGCGTTTCATCGCTAAGATGCAGCAGCTCGGTCTTAGCACAGTTCCTGATATGCTCGTAGCTGAATATAACATTGCAGCTCTCGGCGCACTCAAGAAGGCAACTGGCTCTGATATGGCTACGTTCTTGTTCACTAAGCTTCGTGAAATCTATACTAAGACTATCAACTATAAGCTAGTAACTACTCTTGAGAATGGTTATACTGGTAACACTATTGATGATCTTGATCTTTCTAATGGTCCTACTTCTGGTCTTGCTCAGAATTTCTACGATTATCGTTCTCGTGTAGACCTCTTTGACTCTTTCTTGATCAACGTTGAGTCTGCACTCGCTACAAAGGCAGTTAAGGGCGTTAAGACCACTGCTTATGTTGCAGGTAATCGTGCAAGTAACCAGTTCCAGAAGGGTGGTATCATCGGTAAGTGGGAATCTAACACTAAGATGTCTTATATCAATGACCTCCTTGGCTGGTACAATGGTATTCCAGTACTACGAAGTACAGATATTGCAGAGGAAGATGGCGAAGGTACATTCTACGCTATTCACAAGACTGCTGATGGTCAGATGGCTCCACTCGCACGTGGTATCTATATGCCTTTGACTGACACTCCAACTATTGGTAACTACAACAACCCTACTCAGATGGCTGCTGGTATCTACTACCAGGAAGGTGTTCGAGTAATGGCTCCTGAACTTGTTCAGAAGGTTACATTCAAGGTTGGTTTCTAATCCTAGGAATTAATTTCCCTTAAGTATTATATAGGATTAATATAATATAAAGGAGAGGAATTCTTTTGGTTAATGCTGAAAGTTTTCCTCTCCACTTTTAATTCACCTTATATGTCTGCAATAATAAAATTAAAAAGAAAACAGTTTGGCATATTCAATGTAGGGGCTAATTGGAATATGATGAAAAGCGCAATGAGCCATGCAAGTAAAGGTGGAGCATTGGCTAATAAGTATAACGCTATGGCTTGGAAGTCTGGTGCAAAAGCAGTAGGAGGTGCAATAGCTAAAACTGGAGCCATTGCAGGAGGCACAGCTCTTGCGGGAGGTGCTGTTCTTGGTGCAACCGGTTTTGGAGCATGTAATGCACTTTCTGGTGGTATGGGAAGCAGTGATGGATTAGATAATTGGTGATAATATGATAATTAGAATAAAAAGACAGAAATACTTCAGTGATAATCCCAACAATCCTAATCAGGAAAAAAAGGGTATGGGAACTGGTACTAAGCTTCTTATAGGTGCTGCTACTACTGCAGGATTATTTGCTGGAGCTAGACGAGGAATGTTAGGTTCTGGTCTTCAGATGTCTACTAATAGACTATGGGCACGTGGTGGACATATGTTAGGTAGTCAAGGAATGGTTAATAGCGCCAGAACAAGGTATTCACAGGGATTCGTTAAGAATCAAATAAAGGCTGGACAAGATGGATTTAGAAATGTAAAGACAGATAGTGATGCGTTTAAAAATCTAGTCTCGAATCAAGAAAAAAATCTTGCTAAAAACAGTACATTATTTGGCAATGTTACCCCTCCACCAGCTAGTTAATAAATAAATATTCGGATTAATCATAAACTATGCCTAACGAAATTATTTATAAAGGGCTTCGCTTAGTAACTGACTGTAAATATTTTCAAGTAAAAGAGGGAGCTATTAATTCTATGATGGAGGACCCAGTTACCTCTACTTTGAAGATTACCTATTCTCCGGGGAATACAGCGAAATCCTTATCAAATTCCTTAGGCATACCAATAGTTGGAAAAGGTGATCAGCAAATGGAGTCAATGAGTACTCCATCTAGGATTAAGCACACTTATCTTACAATAAACGGACTGAAACTCAAAAAGATATCCTATGGCTCACATATATTTAATATGATTATCGTAGATGATTGTGAGTCTAGGGTAGTTCAAAGTACAGGTTATACTACTATAGTAGTTTCAAAGGATGATTATAGAAATCCTGAATTTATAAATTTCTTATTTTACTCCGGGAATCTCTTATACTTAAAACCCGAGGGGCAAAAAATTCAAAACTATCAGATAAGAAATTTTCCAAAGATCTTAATAAAAGACACTGATATTACGTTAGAGTCTGAGAATATAAATATATATACTCTCCGACGTAGATATAACGATTACCTAATAAGGGCAATAGATTATCAAGATCAATTTCTATTGGAAATACGTAGGATTTTAGATGATTATGGCATAGAATTAGTTAGAACTAATAAAGAGATGACTTTGTCAAAAACTTCGTATGTAACTTATCAACTAAATCAAACTCCAACAGAATATCAACATCCGGGTAGAAATGATTATATCAGACAGATATTACCTAGAAAATTACCAATTGAATTTTCATTACACTCAACCGACATGGTACTATTTCATGATTTTAAAAATAAGTTTATTAATGTAAACTTACTAACAAATTTCACTGAATTTAGAACTATGGATAGCGCAGGAGATAAGTGGTCTGCTGCGGTTAAGTGGGGACAGATAACAGAAGATTTTAATCATATTTACCAACCAGACGATAATTCTAACTTTGCTTTACAGTGTCAATTTAGATGTGAATTATACTTCTACGAGGTATTAGATACAAGGCATGAGTTTCTAAAAGATATCTTAACAAGAATAGAAGCTACTGAAAAATAGATCAAATAAGATATGATTACATTTAAGAGGAAAGCATTAGAGACCGATATGGTTCCAGAAGCCATTAAGCACTTAGAGTCTGAAAAAATAGATTTTAATGTTATTTCCCAAAAAGAGGCAGAAGCTGCTAGTAAAGTAAATGCTAAATCTATGGTTCTCATGTCTTTCGTCAAAACAGAGAAAGGATTTTATCAGATTACTGTTAAAGATAAGGAGTTTTACAATTATACGAAAAAACTCTTAAGTGATCCTAATTATTGTAGAATGAGAATCGTAGATGAAGATAGAAATAAAAGAACGGTTACCGTAGAAACAAATCACCTAGGAATAGTCTTAGATGTGATTGAAATTCTAGGTATTAAATACAATTTGTCTATTGTAAAGGATGATAAAGTTTAGACAAAAGATCTTCTCAGAGTATGATGCAATGAGAAGTCTTTACGTAGAAATAATGAAGCGACTCAATGGTGACAGAAGAAGATTTCCTATTATCACTATGAACGAACTTCCTGCTATTCTTAGGGGAAATAATGTAGTTATTGAGCGTTTCGTAATAAGTACTTCCTTTTTTAATAAAGATAAATATAGGATGTACTTAAAAATAGGCGCAAGAGCTAAATTACCAGACGAAGTAAGATTACCTGGAAAATATTATGATAATAGATTGGCGAATGCTAAGGTAAGAATTAGTCCATCTATTCAAAATAGAGGTAATTGGAATAAATGGGTGGATGAAGTTCCTTCGAAATCTCAAGAAACTCAAGATCTTTTCGTGGATCCAAAGGATACTAAGACAGATAACTCTAGAAATGGAAAAGGTCGAGTTAAATTCGAGGAGAAACGGAAATCTGAGACAGATTCTGTGATGTATGGTTTAGAACAGAGGTTGTTTGATGATAAGAATAAGAAAGGTAACAATAACAACAATAATGATGCTGGTGCTAAAATTTTATCTGCAGAAATTAACCCATATGTTGATATTGTTTATTACGTTCACAAACTTCTCGGAGAAGCAATTAAGTATGATAAGAAAGCAAGAACTTTAGTTCTTGAATTTGAATCAATTTCGGATGCCATTGACGCTCTTAATATTTTACCATTTGGGATAAATTACAATATCTATTTATTAAATGCATAAATGATTTTACTACGGAATAGAAATTTCTCTGGAACTAATATACTTAATACAAGTGGTGCTACTGGATTTATCAGAGGGAGAAAATATGATACTGATCTTGATAGGCTTGGTAGAATGAACACTTCTCATAGAGAAATGGCTAGAGTAGGTGATTTATCTAGAGAAATGAGAGAAATGTCTTCAGAATTAAATAGAGGACTAAGACAAAAAGATTTAAGAGATTAATATTATGGCGACATACAGACTAAAAAGGAAAACCTATGGAATTGCTGAAGCTGCAGGAAATACTATTGGTGGAATAGTAGGAGGTACTGGTAAAGCTCTTGACTCTACTCCAGCTGCAGTGGCTGGTGGTTTGGCTGGAGGTCACTTTATTGGAGGAGCAATAACAAGCGGCCTTGCATCTACTGGAGTCCTTGGATCAGCGCTAGCTGGACCACTTGGCTGGTTAGTCGGAGCTGGTATTGGTGCAGCTGCTACTAGAGGACTTGGTAAGGGTCTTAAGGGCGCCGCTAATGAATTGCAAACCTGATAAACTAATAGTGGCGCAATGATTAGGTTTAAACAAAAAAACTTCTTTTTGCAGTTTGCAGGGATGGCAGCTATGACTGCTCTTCCTATGATGCAAGCAAGTGCACAGGGAAAAGAGGCCAAAGAACAAGCTGAACAGAGTGCTGCACAGATGGAAAAGCAAAATGAGTTAATTAAACAGCAAAACAAACAAATTGAAAAATTAGCTATGAAAAATCCAAAAGCAGCTGCAGAATTTGGTAGAATAAAACAAGTAACCTATTCTATAGGTTCTACGCTAATGGGTCTTGGTCGAGCAAGTAAAGCTGCGTTCGGTTCTGGAGCAGCTAGTAATATAAAAATGGGACTTGGAATGGCTGGTGCAGGCTATTTGGCTAATAAGTACATTAGTCACGATATGAAGAAGAATGGACTAGACTATGACCAAGACGGAAATTTGATATCTACTAAAAATTACTCTGACCAAGCCACAGAAGTAGCTAAAAAATCTCTAGGAAAACGAATAGGTGGACCACTCTTCAGTGTAGGCACAACATTAGCTTTAGGTGGTGGAATGGATATTATGGGTTATCAAGCTGATAAGAAAATGTTAAAAGATCAATTAGCTGCAACTAATAATCCACAACAAGTTCCACAAACAACTACATACTCTGTAGTAGTTCCTAGACCAAAAAATAGAGCTAAACAGAAACTATTCTTTGCACTCAATCCTGCGGGTTTGTTTAAAAATATAGGAACGAGCGCACGAAATACTCTTAGTGGTTGGAAAACAGGCACACGCAACTATTTCAAAGATTGGAAAACTAATATTTCTGGAACTGTTTCTAATTTTGCATCTTTTGGATTAGGTGGAACAAAGAATGTTCAGAAATTTGGAGAAAGTCTTAGAGCAGAGGGCGGAACCTTAGGGAAAGTTGGAGATTGGATTAAAGAGCACCCAGCTAGAGCTAACCTAGTTACCGCAGTACCTCTGGTAGGAGCTGCTTCACTTACTTGGGATGGAGCCACTAAAGCTGGAGAAGCTGTTGGCAGAAAAATAGATCCATCCGCATATAAATATAAAGACGCAAAGGAGAATGCGGCAAAACAACAATTACAACAATAATAATAATTTAACTATGATTATTCTTAGAACTAAACAGTTTACTAAGTGGGACGAAACAGACCACCTAAAGGCCATGAAGGATTCTGATATTCTGGCTGAAAAGAAAAGAGATACAACTTCAGCTGGATCGATGATTCGCTCTGGCGTAGCTGGTGCTAGTATTGGTGCAGGCATTAGTGCAGGCGGCGCTTTGGCTGCAAAAGCTCTTGGTTATAAAGTCGGCGCAAGGAGAGCTGGTCTAGCAGGTGCAGCTATTGGTGCAGGCATTGGTGCTACAGCTTCTTGGTTAAAGAATAGAAAGAAGAATAATGAGAATCGATTCTACAACCAACGTCTTGCATATGCACAGCGTCAAGCACTAAGACGTGAAAGAAAAGATTGGAAAGTAGGAATGACCCAACGTGATGGCTACTCGTATTAAATTGCCGAGAAAAGCGTTTGATTATATAAATGAACATCCGGCAGCAATCTCAGTACCAGCACTAGGTATATCTAGTGCTGGGCTAGTAATAAATACAAAAAAGCAAAACAAGAATATCGAATTACAGAATAAGCAATTGGAAGCGATGAGTAAATTAACAAACTCATTGAACAAAGTTGATAAGACTGTAAAAAATAGTCTTGTAGAAAAGGATAATAAAAATAATCGTAAGAAGAGTGAAAGTGTATTGGCTAATCTCTTCGAAAATATAAAGAAAAATAATGAACGATAACGAAGTTGAAGTTGTAGTTAATGATTTTCTTTCGTCTGCAGATGATGTATTGAAGAATGAAAATTCTACGTTCACTACAAGAACCGCTCAGAAAGTTGAGCTTGATTACGTAGTACCTGTAAACAAGGACTTGGTAGGTGAGCCTATTCATGCAGGTATTTGGGATGAGACTACAGGTGAGGTAGTGTCTTCAGTTTCTGATGAAGAAGAAGCAGAGCCTGCTGGACCAAATTCATAAAATAATCAGGGAAATTAATTTCCCTTACTAAGATTTTTATGATAAAATTTAAGCGAAAAGAATTTAGTAATTATATTTTATCAGATACTCTCAAGGGAGCAGGATATGGAGCTACTGCAGGAACATTTGCCGGTGCTTTAAATCTAGCTCCCACATTAAAGGGGAATAATTGGATTTCTAAGGCATATAATAGCCAAAAACAAAAAACTCGAGAAGCTAGTAAAGCAGGTGCATTTGAGCAAACTACTAACCAGAAGCTCTTAATAGCCGCTGCAGGTACATTGATCGGAGCCGCCCTAGGAGCTATCGTAGGTACCGTTAAGACTATTAGTGAAAAAATTTCCCAACATGGCACTGACAATAGACTTCTTAAGAACGTAATGGGAAAATTAGGAACTATTGGATATAGAGAGGGTATTGACTATACGAGAGATCCTGAAACTGCAAACAGACTGAGAACAAAAGTTTGTCTGGTTATTACAAGAGATGCAGCTAATATTTCCCTCCTAGTAAATATGGTGAATGATAGTAAGCTCTCTAAGGATGCAGATAAGATTCTTAGGAGTTTGCCAGGAAAACCTCAGATAAGATATAGTAGAACAACTGATAAATATAATGACATTACGATCTCTACTATCTCTAAGTCCGGCTCAAATGTAGACTTAGTAACAGATATAGTAGATGGATTTATTAAAGCGGGTTATCCAGTTTACCTAGTTGAAGTAGGATAAAGGATAACAAAAAACATGTTAAAAACTATTTAAAACATAAATATGGCACAGTGGAAAGAAACTCTTGAACCCTATATTAGAGTTCATGAGAAAATTAAGGTTGCAGCACTTAACCCAGTAGCAGGTGAAGATTTAATCATCGGGTGTGCATTTATTTCCGATGCAGGACCATCTCTACCTACACTTATTACTAGTCAGAAGGAATTCTTAGAGACTTATTCTTCTCAGGATATTACAGAAGATTATATTTCTAGTCTCGATGATTTCTATACAAACGCTACGACAGGTGGTGATCCTCATCTAGGATCTACTATGTGGCTTAATGCATATCGTTTGGCTGGTTCTAATACTCTCTTGGCAGTGCGTGCAACAAAAGCAAAGGATCTTTATTACGCTAAGACGAGCGCTTACCCTAACGACGATTATATAGTACGTGATGGGCAAGTATTAAAGAAGATAAACGTAGGTGACGGATTAAAGATTTGTTATGATAGCGATGAAGATAGTGCAGACTGGAAGAAATTAGGTTGGGCTATTAAACTAAGAAATATCGGTATAGTAGGTAACCTAGTAACTGAAGATGGAGTTAAATATGATTATTACGTAGATAATTTGTTTGACCTAGTTGAATATCTCAATGATACTAGTGTATTCTTTAGTCCTAATTATGAATTTCACGACAATATTAATCAGGATGACGGAACACCCCAAACCCCAAGTACAACTAAAATATCAGAAGATGCACTTCGAAACGGTGACAAGGAGAAAAATACTGTAAAAGCAGTAGTATTTAAGGAACTTTACTTAGGTAGTCGTATCCTAGATGCACTCGACCTTACCGGCTCAACTACTGAAGAAAGCAATGCTGAATATGGACTCATGAACATAATAGTTGGTCAATCTACTTGGACATCAGGTAATGAGTCACAGCCAGTTATTGCACTAAATGATGCAAATCATTCAGGTTTTGATCAGAAGAGTACTCTTGATAAAGGCTATGTAACTAACGTGTATAATTCAGCTACTAAGCTAGAAGTTAGAATTAGACGTTTTAATCATGATGCTGTAGCTACTAAACAGTTAACTAAACCAGATTCTAGTAGGGGCGGAAATTCTCCATATACAGTAGTATTACCTAATTCTCTTTCGGCTTTAAACGTAAAGAGAGATTTTTACGAAATTGCCGTTTTTGATCCAAGTGTTAGTGGAGAATCCTTGTATTTTAACCTAGGTACTGTACTGAGCTTAGGTGATATGGAATTAGTTGATATAAATAATTCCCTTAAGATGGTACAGATAACTTTGCCTGATAAACTTAGTGATCTTGGATTAGATTATTATGGCTCAGCAGGTTCTACTCAGGAGTACTATTACGATTTAAAGCTAGATCCCGATAACACATCTCTTCTAGATGTATCCAACTCTGATATACTCAAGGCATTAGATCAGATTCCTCTTAACGAAGTTTATACCGTAGAGGGACTCACTGACCTCGGTTGTACAGAGCCAATGGTTCAGTCTTACATGGCTAATATGGCTATTAACGATAACTTCTTCTATCCAATTTCAACAGTTAATAGCACAAATTACTTAGCTATCGCTAATTCTATCTTACGTATTAGTCAGGATTTCTATAAGCTGTATGCAAGTGCACCTTGGGACGTGGATACTGGCACAATGGGTTGGAAGTTCTACTGCTCACCTAGTGTTCTTTACTGGGAAACCGTAGGTAGAAACAGACGTCTTGGTAGAGAGTTTGCTCCAGTTCTTGGTCAGACTAATGGTATCGCACAATATCAGAAGCCTGTAGCTGAATTCAATAAGAAGACCCGTCAGCTACTTCTTTCTAAGAAGATCAATACTGTTCTTTGGGATGTTCAGACTCAAGCTTGGGACTGGAACGACAACTATACAAAGCAGACTGAAAACAACATTATGTCTGATGAGGCTAATAGCCGCTTGATGATTCGTATTAGCAAGGCTATGCCAGTACTTCTCCGTCAGTTTATTGGTAGAAGAATTGGTGCTGTCCTTTGGAATGACATGTATAATGTAATCGACTACTGGTTTAAGACTACTATTCTAGGCATGACTTATACAATTGATGGTTATAGAATTACAATTGATGAGTCTAACAATACCCCAGAAGATGCTCGTGCAAATCGAGTGAACGTTTTAGTGGAAGTTCGTTATCAGAGAGCTGCTAAGTATATTGAAGTTTATAACAACGCATTCGACGTTGGTATGGAATTCGACGGCATTATGTAATTATAATTTAATGGGTAATACCTCATTTTGATGGTGGGGTATTACTCAATTTTTATTCAATATATGGATAAGACATTATTAGTAGATCTCAAAAAGAAGATGTTCATGAGATCTGCCTTAATCTCCTTAGAGGATTCATTGGATGATGTTCTATCGCTTAGTGCTTCATTGACAGCGGATGAGATTCTCCTAGAGATTATCAAAAAAGCTCTAAGGGAATTCGAACTAACTAATCCACTTATCCTTGAAATGCCAATGTCTAGAGAACAGATGTTAAGTTGTACTGCTCCCAATGGCTTCCTAGAAGTAAAAAGTAATTTTACTCTATACTTAAAGTGCATGATTCCGGAATATAGGATTATCCTAGTTCCAGTATCAATGCCATGTTGGAGAGTAGGAGATAATTCTGTAACAACTAATTTCTCCTCCTATATAGGAGGTACTAGTATTCCTCAACCAGGTGCTTATACTTACTTTACTGAATATAGAAAACCTTATGTTTTTGTAGGTGACTTAGGCTTATTGCAAGGATTGGGGGGTAGTGGTATTATAATGAAAGGTATTTGTAGCAGACCAATAACTCCAGATTGGACGGAAGATAAGAAGTTTAATTCAGCATCGGAAACTTCTGCTGTATATTGGATGGATGTAGAGACTGGAGGTGCAAGAGGTAACTACTTCATGGATCTCTGTATGGTTCATCTCTTAGACTACATTCGTCAATTGAAGGCATCTATTTCACTCAACAATGTATCAGTTGATGTTATGGGTAATGTTGATTCAGCTTATCAAGAGCTTCGAAGTAGGTGTGACCAATATGCATTACAATCTGGATGGTATGGCGAACTATTATATAACTAGTATATGATTATACTCAGACAAAAAGAATATGCTTCGAGGTTATTGAAAGCCGTAAGATCAATCAAGCGAGCAGGAAATAATGTGATGACTGCAGTTGATAATGCAGGTCTAAAGGCTGGTAATACCATAAAAAAAGCTATTACAGGTAAGAATATTCCTGTATCAGCAGAAGCTAATTTTAAGCCCAAGTCTAATTTTCAAATTAATAGGGAGACGGTTAGAGTAAAAAATGCCGTAAAGGATGCTACTAATGCGATTAAAGAACGTCCAGGGGCAGTACTTGATGATGGCATAAGTTTCGCGGCTAAGAGTCCGATTGCAGCTGCAGGACAAGTAGGTAGTGTTACTCTTCCTCTTGCCAATCCCATATTTTTAGGTATTCCAATAGGTACTCCTTCAGTTGCTATTGATGTGGCAGCTAAGAAGCTCATTAAACCGTATGGTAGATATACAGAAAGAATTGCGAGAGCATATGATAGATCTAACTTTAGCAGAAATCTTAGAAGAATGCCTAATGCAACAGAAGTGGTTGACAACTTGAAGAGAAAGTTTAAATAATAAACGTAATAATACGTATGATAAAATTTAAGAAAAAAGAGTTTACTATACCTGAGGGATATTACTCTGGACCGAAAGATTTGACAAAAATCCCGGGAACCCTTGAATTGATAGGAAAAGGGTCTACTATTGGAGCAATTACTGGTGGTATTGCCGGAAAATTTATAGAAGATTCAAGTATTATTGACGGTGCAATAACAGGATCTAAGGTAGGAACTCTCAGTGGTATAGCAGCTAAACTATTACTAAACTACATACATAAGCCAATGACCAAGATTAAGTACCAGGAGGTTGACAGAAATATTCGTAGACAGTTTGGCGTTTATCAAATCTCAGGCTTTACTGTAGGAGATAATATTACCAACAGAGGTAATATTAGGGATAAGTTTAGCTATAACGATAGAAATGTTTGTGACTATAAGATAAACTTTGCGATTTATGATAATAAAATCACTATGTATACTTTTGGCATGACAAAGGATGAGCTGAACGGTGTATCTAAGATACTAGATGAATATTGTAAGAAATATTTTGCAATGAAATATTCCGCTAAGCTTATCAACCAAAGGGTATATTCTTATGCGGTAGATATTATATTTACCAATTACCAGGTAATTAGTAATTTTATCATAGAGTTAAGTGATTTTATTAAAAGTAAGATAAATCTCTTAGATAACAATGCAATAGTTAGTCTTAGGTTATCGGAGAGTGCCGAAAATTTCAATGAAGAAGAGAGAACCTATTCGGTAAGTTCTCTTAATAAATATGATTTGATAAAAATCTTAACTAAAGGTGTATTATCAGGTATCAATTTCACTAACAAACTTAGAACAGATACATCCACTGCAATATTAAGTGCAATATTAGAAGGCATTAAGCATTTGGGGAAAAATGAGGTTAATAAAATTACAGGAAGCTCAGGTCAAAGAGTTACCGACCTAAACAATGTATTTTTAGAGAGTGAACTAAAGAAACTTCACTACGTAGATGGGTTTAGCTACACTACTGGTAATGAGGCCACAAAATTAAATATGTCTCTAAATTCGGGAATCTTTATTATAACTGCGGTTAAAGAATTGGAGAAAGAGCTTGATAAGAAAGTTTGGAAAATTTTCCCAGAAAAAATAAATAAATCTAAGATTGGTGGAGTAAATGTATACACTTATGTAGTAAAGAGTCTAAGTGAATTCGAAATGCTCTTAAATAAAGTAATGTCTGTGGAATGTGATACTAAACCAAATATATTTGATAACCCTGCATTTAAGAAAAAATTCTTTTCAAGTAACATGATAGAAAAATTAGTAGATAAATTAGAAAAAAATAGATTAGAGGATTTTGAAGTTAGTGATAGAATCCCTAAAGATGTAATTAGTGTTACAACAGATCTAAAGGATATTAGAATATATATACCTACCGACTTAGACTATGCTCAGTATGAGATTGACGATGAAATTAGGCGAAATGCTAAATTTCTCAGAACAAAGACTGTTTTAGATAGGAATATGTATATAATGACTCTAATCGGAGGAACACTAACACTTAGTCAACTTTATAATGTTATTAAGTACATAATCGAGGAACTAGGATTTTGTACTTTATTAGATCAATAATAATATGTCAGCAGAAAGTATGACCTCCAGACTATTTGATAAAGCCCAATCTTTATATCAAATAGGTTTAAAACAAATAAAAGTTCAGTTAGCCCTCAATGGCACTAAATTCATTGTCCTCAGACCAAAAGATAATTCTAAGTGGAAGAGTGTATTTGGGGGTTCATACTCCTCTGATAGTACCTTAGAAAATGACTACGAGCAATTTGATACAGTACTTGTAGTTAATACTGGTGATATGAAGGATGTATGGAATAGAAACCGAGATTCCTTAGATGCTTGGACAAACGATGGATCTTTGGAAGTTGGCGATGAACTTCAGTATACCAGAGATGGGAGAACTTATAGATTCAAAATTTCTCTAAAACAAAGTTTTAGTGAAGCTGCATCATCGTTATTTGAATATACTCTTATGAGTATCATTGAAACATTGGATATGTAAAATGGATAAAGAGGTTAAGAGAGATAATATGATCCCAGGGAGTTGTGAAGAATTTACAAGACCTGAGGAAATAAAAGCTCTAAGTAAATATCTTCGAAAGGTAAAAAAAGATCTTGAGGACAATACTTATTTAATTCGAGATAACCTAGAACTTTATGGTAGAGCAGATGGTAGAACAATGAGGCATATAGATGAGCTACCCGATAAAGTTGAATCCTTACAAAAGGGAGATCATCCTGAAGTTTCTACCCTCCCTGGATATAAAGAAGTATTAGGTGCTAAGGATACTATTGAAGAATTACCTGGAGATAAAATTTCATTAGATGATGTAAGCCAAGAAACCTCCTTAAGTGATCATATAGAAACAATAGAAGTAACTGATAAACCTTTTCTCGAAAAGAGACTAGAAATTTTAGAGAATGCTATCAGAGAAGCAGAACTTGAAAATGAAAAGGTATTATTAGAGGACAATACAGAAACTAAGCTAGATAATTATAAGTCAAGGCTACAGGATACAGAACAAGATATAGAGCTTTCTTCTACTAGAGAAGACCTGGGTAATACTGATAAACCCATAGACCTGCCAAAGAAAAAAGAAATACTGGAAGATAGCAATAGTAATCTGGACAAGTTAGGAGATTACGTAGAAACACTACATCCAAGCGTAGAGCCACCTCACCTAGAAGATCATAGAGAGGATCTAATTGTAAAAGACGAAGCTAGTTTAAGTGACGTTAGCGAGGCTCTCCCTAAAGATGTCGTACTACAGGAACACGAGCAATTCGATCCTAATAGAGATACTCTTTATGATGCAAATATTGCACGACCTGGTGGGGATAATGATGGAGATTCTACACTAGAAGACTACGTAGATCCACTACTAGGAAAGAGAGAGGATCCTAAGCTTCATGATGAATCAACTATTACAAAAATTCAACCTAAACCTGAAGAAGTTAAACTTCACGACGATTCAACTATCACAAGAGTTAAGCCAAGTCCGGAGGAGGTTGAATTACATGATGATTCTACTATTACAAGGATTGAACCTAGTCCAGAAGAAGTAGAGTTACATGATGAGTCTACAGTAACAAAAATAAAGCCTAGTCCTGAAGAGCCAGAGATTCATGATGATTCTACTATAACTCCTATCTTAGGAAAAATACCGGAACCAGAATTATCAGACAAATCTGAGCAAATCGTTGGTAAAATTCCAACCCCTAGATTAAATGATGATTCAACAATTACGAAGATTCAACCAGGACCCACCTATCCAGAGCTACACGATGATTCAACTGTTACAAGGATTCAACCCAGACCTGAGGAAGTTGAATTACATGATGAGTCTACTATCACCAAAATTCAACCAAGTCCAGAGGAAGTTGAATTACACGATGAATCTACTATAACAAAAATTCAACCTAAACCTGAAGAAGTAGGGCTACATGATGAATCTACAGTAGTTCAGATAGAACCTTCTCCCGAGGAAGTAGAGTTACATGATGAATCTACAAGAACATCCATAGATGATGCAGCTTCAGGAGAACATGCGCAGTTTAATCCAGATGGAGATTCTTTATACGATGCTAATATTATTCTCCCAGGTAATATAGTAGATCCTGAGTTACATGACGATTCAACAGTAACTAAAATTCAACCAAGTCCGGAGGAAGTAGAATTACATGATGAATCTACTGTAACTAAGATAGAACCAAGTCCTGAAGAAGTAGAGCTCCACGATGAATCTACTATAGTTCAGATAGAGCCTGGACCTGAGGAAGTTGAACTTCACGACGATTCCACTATTACAAGAATAGAACCTAGTCCAGAGGAAGTTGAATTACATGATGATTCTACTGTAACTAAGATAGAACCTAGTCCAGAAGAAGTAGAGTTACATGACAATTCTACTATCACAAAGATTGAACCTAGTCCTGAAGAAGTCGAACTTCATGATGATTCTACAATAACTAAGATAGAACCAAAACCTGAAGAGGTAGAGTTACACGATGAATCTACAGTAACTAAGATAGAACCTAGTCCAGTTGATCCTGAACTTCATGATAATTCTACAATCACCAAAATAGAACCTGGGCCTGAAGAAGTTGAACTTCATGACGAATCTACTATTACTAAGATAGGTCCAAATCCAGATCCTGAGTTACATGATGATTCAACAGTAACTAAAATTCAACCCGAACCTGAAGAGGTAGAGTTAACAGGTAGTTCGTCTATTTCTCACTTAGATATTCCGAAAGAACTATCTACAGAGGTACAAGTTAAGTTTGATCCAAATATAAATAAGCATACCGCTAGAACCAGTGGTATCCCATCAGAGAATCCTATTGGTTGGGGAGAAACTTTAGATGATATTGTAGAAGATATTGTAGGTGATATTCCGGAAAATTCACTATCAGAGAAAAAGGTCGAATTAGAGGACACTAGTCCCGAGGATAGCATTGAAAAACATAAAGAACTCTTAATAGATACTAGCCCTGAAGATAGTATTGAAAAACATAAAGAACTTCTGGTAGATACTAGTCCTGAGGATAAGTTGGTCAGCAAAAAGATAATTGAGGAAAATAATATAGAGGCTGATGAGGAAAAGTTTGTACCATACTTAGAGGCAAAAAGAAAGAAAAAACTAGAAGGCTGGGTAAAAGAAAAAAGAAGACAGGTTGACCTAGAAACTAAAGTAGTTCCTGGTATTCCTGCCCCTACTAATTCTCTTGCAGATGGTCCAGTAGAAGATTTAATTAGGGATATTAGTATGTTAAGGGATAAAGATCTTAATGTTTATTACCAAAACATACTTAAGTTTGCGAATGACAATGTAAAGAATTTAGGGAAATGGGGAGAAAAGGCCAGAAGTATTATGTCATCCCTTGCATCTTCTAAAATGACTTCTGAAGATCTAGAAAACTTTGAAAAAAGACTGTATGGTTCAATAATTCTAGAAGATTACGCAACTAGAAAAGAGGATAGAACAGACGAAGCGGATAATACTGGACTAGACGCCAAGCTCAAGAAAACCTTTGAGGATGATAATCTTTTCTTTGAGGGTATTCCTTTATCAAATTTACCAAAGAATTACTTTAACTCAGTACATGGTATAGGGTCAAATGCATCTAATCCTAGCACATATCTTAGATGGTTAGCTGAGCGGTCCGTAGGTAGTGCTCTTAGGCATGATAAGTCTGGAAAGTTATCAAGCACAAAGAGTAGTCTTAGACAAATAGCACTAGATGAGACTTTAGCACTCTTAGTTCTAGCTAGGGATAAAATGGAAAAGTTGACTAAGAGTAACCGAGATAGACTTCCAGGAAACGAAGGACTCTTAGGTGATGTGGGTAAACTTATCAGTCAAGGTGCTACTGCTGCAGTCACTTCACTCGCTAAAAAAGCCGTGAAGGGAATGTTTGGTGCTAATAAGCTGGACTACACTGTTCCTCAGAATAGACCTACCAAAAAGCAAGAGACTTCTAGTTTCATTGCCATGAATGATAAGGGTAGAGATTATTCGTCTAAAAGTGGTATTGAAGGTAAAGAATATAATTTTAATAAGGAGTATTTAAGCGGTCCGGTAATACATGGAATTAAAGTATCAAGGTCAGTAAATGAAGTAACCGGTGGAGCAGCGGATTACAGCCCAGGTGAAAACGCAACTGTAGTTGATACAACTAGTAAAGTATCTCCTAGAGCCGGCATGATGACCACCTTAAGTGAACTTTGTGGAAAAGAAAATGCCAGTGAAGTTGATACAGTAGATAAGTTATTTAATCTACTAAAAAATAGTCCTTATATATCAACTGCTGGAAAAGTAACTTCGTCAAATGAACACCCATTAAAGGTAAGTACATTAGACTCTAACATGAGATGGGAAATAATATTTACACCTTTTGTTGGAATAGAGAATGGGGAGATGTCGTTTTTACCTCCAATAGAGGAAATTAATGTCTGGAATTCGATTTATCATGGAATAAAAACTGGTTATAACTATTTTGCACCAATCAATTCATTTGAATTAGGAAAAGCAAAGTTAAATTCAAAAACAGTTCCACTATTCGAAGGAGAAATTAGTTACCCTACATCAATGGAATTCACTAATGAACTTAGACTTACTTTTGTAGATGATCAATTTAAATCATGGAGAACTTATTTTGAAAGATGCGTAGACGCTAGTGTATATAATAGTACTGCTCATAAAAAAGAGGATTACAATGGTACCTATGATCTACAAGGTAAATTAACTGCTATAGACAAAACTTATACTTGTATAGCTCCCTATAAAAATATTGCTTTTAGGTGTACTATCTATTCAATGACTCCTCAGTACAGTACAGTATCAAAGTATGATCTTCTCCTAGTAATGAAAGATTTCGCGGAAGAAAGATCGGGCGATATTGATGCTAGTGGACAAGATTTAACGGTTAATTTTAGTATCGTTGGTGAAAATCCAAGAAACGAATTAACTAAGGTTACTATATCTGATGCTACTAAGTCTAAAGTTTATGCACCTCCTAGAAATAATAATAGAGGGGGATATGAATCTATAATTAATGGTGGAATCGATAACATGGTTAAATTACTTTAATAATTATGTACATTAAATTAGGATCAACAACATTAAATTATCCTTCTATACCGTACGATGATTTTATGGTATTTTCCGAGGTTATCGACTCTCAGGTAGGATATGAAAAGCCAGTATTGGTTAGAACAATAGAGCAATTAGATAAATGGTTTGGTAGAGATTTTACTAGTAGAGATTATTTTGAAGAACTAATCAATAGTGGAGTAACTCTCTTACTGACAAAACCCTTAGGATCTTATACCAATGATCTCGGAATAAAATTCTCTGGCGATGGTATCACGGTTGTGGATGATATTTATATATTTAATAATCTACCTACTACTACAGATCAGACTAAAGTTTATAAAGTCTATAATCCGAACGGCACTGGTGAATTTACAGGTACCCTAGGTGATACTGAGATAACTTATGACTTATATCGATGGATAACAGATAATGAATCTATACCTAATGGCTATTACAAAAAGGATGATTTACCTAATATCATTAAAGCAGATTCACAGTCACTGAATAATAGGGATACTCTTAGGTTATTTTCCACAGATAATACTACCATCTACACGCATTTCGTATACAGTGAGCGCGAAAACGTGGGATCAACAGAAGAGGATTCATTGAATCTAAGTAACTTAAACTTAGAAAGAATAGAATTAGGTTATCAGACACTAGTCTTTGATATAGTAGAGCGTGAAGATCCAGATAATACTCTTCAAGAAAACTCTTATATAATTTTCCCTAACGAACCTATATCAGATAATATTGAAAATACTTTATATTATCACGGAAATGTAGATGAGCTAGGAGTTGATAGTAAGTATTATAAAGAAGGTGCTGAGATAAGCTTTGATAGCTTAGATGATCTTTTTGGGAAATTAGAAGGAGTAGAAAAAGTAGGTAATAAGTTAGTTGCAAACCGGCCTATCGATACTACATTCTTTTATGAAGGTCTCGGGATAGATCTTATACCAAATTACCTAGAAACTCATCATATTCTTGATAAATATGAGAACTCTAAGGATAGTTCTACAGACGAACCAATAAATAATCGTATTGTAGATTTTTGGTCTAAAACTATTGGTACTGCCGGTATTGATGGTAATATAGCTGTGACTATAGAGGAATCCTTAGATGAGGGAAATTATAGAATTATTATTGAGAGATTTGGTCACCTAGAGATTTTTGAGGGACCTATAAAAGTTACCGCAGGAATAGAAAGACTAGATTATCGAATAAGTAGATTATCTGAACTAGTGTACTGTGATTTCGCTGAAGGAATAGAAGAATTACCGTTAGGTACATGGACTTTGAAAGGAGCCATTGAAGAAACGTATAATTATGAATCTTATAACAATGGCTTAGATGAGATCTTTGAGGAAGCTGATAGAACTTTTCCAGATTTTTTCTTAATACCTGATTCTTCTTTATATGTACCGGAAAGAAATACATTAGATGAGAATATAGAGGAATACGAAAAGTTCTATAAAAAAGTACTAAGATATGCCGAAGAGTCTGGATGTCAAGTATTAGTTGAAAATGAAGACACTAAAAATAATTATATGTATAACTACACGGGTGATGTGTTTAATAGATTAGTGTACTTTTATAGATCAATGATGCTAGGTGATGTTCCTAGACCAGGCTATTATATATTTATTAGGGGATTATTAAGAGACATTTATTCAATGTCTACTGATATAATCTACTATAAAAGCATAAAGGATCTGAGCAAAGATAAAAATTCATATGAAGAAACAGAGGAATCCGAGGATCTGAAAAAATATAAATGCAATTATTTAATAGACAACGGATTAATGTACTATTATAAAGAGTATCAGAACGGCGATAAGTTTGAGACTTCAATATGGATGAGATTTGTTCTCGGAAAAATCAAAAGAGAGTTAGAAAAGAATAAGTGGAAATACCTAGGTGAAAAAAATCAGGGAAAAATAAGGGAAAATATTTCTGCAATCCTCAATAAAGTTTCTTCTAATTTTGGGATAATTAGGGATTTAAGCATACTAGATATTAGATTCCACTTAGAAAGTAATAAGGTCGACGTTAACATTGAAACAACTATATCAGACCTTGTAAAAAATCACATGATAGTTAATTTTACTATAAATTATAATAAGCAAGATGGCAAATACAGTATCTGATCTGGTGAGAGGAAGTAATGACTTACACCAAAAATTTATTGATTACGAAAAATCCTATAAGGATGGTAATAAGGAATTTCTTCGTGGTGATATGTGGGAATTTCATTTCCTTACTGCACCGAAAATTGTTTACTATCCAGGAGACGACTTGATTAACAAACGCCTAAATGCAGTGCAGGTAGGTATCGATTATAGTGTAATCGGTTTTGAAAAGAGAATGAGAAATAACTATGTAATTTATCAACAGGCTGACCAGTCTACATATGGTACACTCACACTTAGCTTTGTCGATCGTGAAGACCAGGCAATCACTTACTTTGCGGATGACTGGAGACAAAAGATCGCTGACCGTGATACTAAGTATTCTTTCAGAAAGGATGATGTAGTAGCAGACTGTGAACTTTACATTACAAACTCATCTCGTATTGACGTTCGTTACCTACGTTTCTACAACTGTATCATAACTGATGCAACTACTGATGAAAGTGGTGCAACTGACCCTGGTACAGATCGTGCTGATATTAATATTAGTATGAAGTTCGAGCATTACACAAGAGAGTTTAAGAATCTTTAATTTACAGGGTTTGGGGTTAATGATTACAATTAACCCCTTACCTCAATAAACTTAGAAAAATGATATTCAAACAAAAAACATATAGCCTTGGTGATAAGATTCACTTTACTAAATTTATTGGCATTTTAACTGGATTTAGCAATAAAGCTAAGAATTTACACTGGGCAGCCCCTGCTAAGAATATCCACACTTATCTGGATGACCTATATGGAATTATAAATGATTTTACAGATACTATAGCAGAGGGGTACATGGGAATTCTAGGTAAAATGGGACCTAGGGATATAGTAGTCGTACCTTGTGAGGTAGGAGACGCTAGAACATTTATAGACGAACTCATAGACCAGACAAAAAAGTTTTATGAAGGTATCCCAGATTCAACTGAATTTAAGGGAATAACTAGTGAAACAGAAACCTTCATGCAGAACTGTCAAAAGTATCGCTACTTGTTCAGCTTGTGCAGTAATGACTTCTAAGGTATTATGATTGTAGTTAGACAGAAAGAATACGGACGTCTTATTGATTCTGACGTAAAAAAACGAGGTCGTAAGTTCGATGATGTAAGAAAAAAGTTTCTAGAAGGAAATAATACAGTATATGATAAAAATACACTCGGAAAACTGAAAAATCGTGTAGAAAGAACTACTCCAATTGTAAAAGATGGAATAGAAGCAGGTTTCGAAGTAGAACATCATTTAAAGCCTTATACCTTTGTTGTATCTAAAGATAACATCGATCGTAATCGTCTTACACATTTAGGAAAGAAAATTCACCTAGAGAATCCAGAAAACCTAGCTAATCTTGCTCATGAATATGGACATGCACTAGATTTTGCCAGTAAAGGGGGACACTCCAGGTCTATAGATGGTATATTTTTTGATGGTGAAAAGGATTTCTTTGGAGATGTTCGAACTAGTAGAAAACATTTAACGGATGGTAGAATTAAAGTGAAATATGAAGCTACTGCCTCAAAGAATGGCTTAAAGATGTTAAGGAAACTAGAAGCTTCCCCAGAAGATATGAAAAAGACTAGAGAGAATTTAAAAGATGCGCTAGGAACTTACTATAGAGCTGAAGAATCTTTAAGTTCTCAGGCCGCAAAACTTGGCAATATGTCTGATAAGGAGTATTTCAAGCAAAAACTTACTGATAATCGAAGACTTAAGAGAGACTACAAGAAAGCAATAAAAGAAATAGAAACTGCAGGTAGAACTGGTGCTGAAAGAGCATATGAAGCTTCTCAAAGATCTGGCGTTGAAAATGCGGGGAGAGCCATTAAGAAAACCTTCTTAAAAAACGATACTGTAAGACATGCAGTGGAAAAAGCAAGCCAAGCTGGGGATAAAACAAAGAAAAAGATTATTAAGAAAGTATTTAAACACTTGATAAAATGATTGTAATTAGACAGAAAGAGTTTGGAAAAAAGAAATCCGAACGACTAACGGAAAAAGATAAAGACTTTATTAGAGCTCTTGCTGAAGAAAGTGACTCAGCTAAGGCTAATAATAGAGTAAGTTATAGAACATTACAAGGTTTAGGTGCCTTAGGTGCTGGTATAGGTGCAGGAACTCTAGTCAAGAAGATAAGTAAAAGTAACAAGGCCGGAATAATTGGTGCAGGTATAGCAGGTATTGGTACAGGTATTGCTCTTAATAAGCCTATTAAGAGAGCCATTGAAAGAGCAAACCTCGAAGAGGATATAAAGTATTCGAAAAGGAAAGGACACTTTATATCTAGAGACCGTATTGACCGAGATTACTTAATTGATAAGAGAGAAAAAGAGCTAGAACGTCAAAGACAGCTGGAGGAACAGAGAAGAAGAGAGGCACGTGAGGAAAGACTTGAGTATGAAAGAAACCAGGCTATTCGTGATGCAGGTGCTTTTGCCGGTGGTCAGAAAAAGTATGATGAATACAAATAATGAACGCAGATAAAAATGCGGAAAAAATTAATAAAAACAGATAAGTATATGGGCTTCTCAGATTGGGAAGACTCAGAAAAATATCATGTCACCTATGCCTGGTGCATTATTCCAGGAACTACTTGGAGAGATGATGTCAAAAATGGATTTATATGGAAATAAATGATGGTTTCTCTAATGGACTTGGAGGAGACACTCTGATGGAATCTTTTTATAATAAGGTAAAAATAACAACAGGGGATTGGGAATATCCTCATAAAGACAGCATAGACTTAAAAGGAAGAGATCCAAAAAAGGAAGAGTAATATTATACATACACAATGATTATATTAAGGCATAAAAATTTTTCACGAATTCAGGACGAAGATTATCGTGATGAATTAGAAAAGGATAAAAAAAGCGTTAAACACGCAAAACGTAATGGAACAATAAAAGGTGCTCTTGGAGGCGCTGCTACTGGCCTACTGATAGGTGCTAATGTTGGTGGTAGTAAAGCTGCTCTATTAAGTCTTGCAGGTGGCACTTTAGCTGGTGGTGGTCTGGGATATCATCTGGGAAAGAAAAAGAAGAAAGAGGTTGAGGAATATGCCGATAAAATGTTAAGACGCTATGAATCAGCTGACGAAAAGGACAGAGCATACTTGAGAAAGAAATTAAATGAGGATAAAAATCGCGAACTGCAGAGAATTCAGGCAGAAGCTCAGAGATCTCAAGCACAGTCTCAAAGCATTATGGCACTTAATTCTTGGAAATAAAAAAAATGATAATATTAAGGAATTCATATTTTTCTTCTAAAGATGACGAAGAGTATCGTGAATTAATACAGAAGAAGAGGAACTCAATAAAAGATCCTAAGGAGTACATACTTCCTCTAACTACTGTAGGTGCATTGGCAGGAGCTCACACCGGATATATATGGAAGCATTCTGTGAAATCAGCGTTGACTGGTACTGCTATTGGTGCACCAACTTTAGGTACGATTGGTTATTTAAACGAAAAGCGTCGTGCAAAAAAGTTGAATAAAAAACTCGACGAGAAATTAGAAATTTACGAAAAAGCTAGTAAAAAGGAAAAAGCACATCTTCTCGAAAAAGAAAAATTTGATCAGAAGAAATTTCAAAAAGAATTACAATCTTCTTTACCAAAAGGTTCCCCTTTTAAGGAAAAAAATTAAATGATATTAAAGATAAGGTAAGAGTAGGCGTCTAAAGTACCCTACTCTTATCCCTAAACAAAATTACTTAAAATTAACGAAAATGAATATAGATGTTTCATTATTACCTAGCGGAGGCATTGGGTATAATTTTCCCAGTGTGGTAATTAAGCCTCTCAATTTCTTAGAGATTACGCAATACTTATCCAACCTACCTGGGGAGGATGATCCGTTAGGACGTTACTTATTCGATATGAACATGCTGAGGGATGATGATCCTAATATAGAAAATTGTTATATTATGGATATAGACTTTCTCATCTTCTATAAAAAGTTATGTACTGTCAGTGAAGACTTATCTTATCAAATTGAAGTTAGTTGTCCACATTGCGGTGCTACAATAAAGAAGACCATTTCCTTTGATAAGGATGTTCATTTCAAACAGATTGACCCCAATATCATGAATGGGGCCAAGATAGAACTAAATGGTCATCATTACGATACTATTGTTCCCACATACAAAGACTTTATGAAAGTTTTTTCACTTTATCTCAGGTATAGAAAAATACAAGACCTAAAGATGATTAAAACAATTGCCCTCATTAAAGATTTTGATGTACAAGGAAATCAGATTGAAGATGACGTATTACATGCAAAGCATAGTGACATTACTCTCCTTATGGCTCTAAGAGATCTCTATTATGATAGAGTAGAACCAGTTGAGTTATTTTGTCCTAAATGCGATAAGCCCGAAGAAAGGAGGAGTGTGACAGTGAGTCTTGAAGGTCTCATTGTCGATTTCTTTCGAGAGCTCTATGTCAATAGCCCAATTGATGGAACTAAAATTCTTTTTAAATAAAATGTTAAAAGCGGATAATATAGAGTATTATACGTTAGATGCATTAATTAAACTTAGAAAAGTCTACGACGAATTCTTAAGCAACAGTGATGGCGTAGATCCAGATTTCCCACTCATGAAGTTTGGAAACGGTGAAAAGAAAATCGCAGGTGTTAATAAGGCTAAAATAGAATTAGAGAACCAAGAACGTGGAATAGAGGAGCCACTGGGCATGAATAATTTCCTCAATAAACAATAAATATGGCTAATAACAATCAAAATCAGCCAAAGAAAGACGAATCCTACGCTAACTATCAACAGGCAGGTCAGCAATTGCTTCGAATGAATGCCGAAAGACAGAAGAACATAGCTCTTCAGAGACAAGCTAATGCCAATCAGCAAGGAACTACTGAATTACTATCCCAAGCTGGTGCAATGGCAACTATGGGAGGAGGAGGTGCAGCGATAAATCCACAAACCCAAGCTATGTTGAGAAAATATGGCTATGGTCAGCCTAAGGTACAAAGGGCTCAAGGTAGAGAAGTAAAAATTGTTCCTAATAATATTGTTATTAACAATAATTATAACACGGTATCCAATAACAATGTTATTCCTCAACAAGGTGGTGGAAATGATGCTGCTAATAGTCAGAGTAGGTTCAAGACTTGGATTAGTGGAATTTTTGCTAGACAGAAAGAGGAAACTGCTAAGAGAGACCGAGAATATCAAAAGCAAGAGTGGGCTATTGGTAAGAGTACTAATAGAATGCTCAGGCAGATGACTGATGCTGGCCGTAATGTAGCAAATGCAATAAATCCTAGAAACTTGGGCTCTTCCTTAGGTGGTCAGATAAAAACACTGCTCTTCCTATTTGGTATGAGATTTTTGTCTAAGAACTGGACTAAAATCTTGGATATAACTACTACCATAACTGGATATATAAGAGAAGGATTGGCCTTTTTTGGTATAGGTGATGAGACTAGGGTAAAAGCTCTAGCAGCACAAGGTAAGGATTTTCGAGGCAGATTTATTTCATTTTTCACTGAACCTGCTAGAGCCAGAGATGGAAAAACTACAGTAATCAGTCTCATGAGGGAAATGATACAAAGCTTTGGAGATTACATTAAGACTTTCATTGAAGGTCAAATGGAACTTCGAGGTATCGCCATGAGAAGTATCAAATTCCCAAAAATAGACTTTAAACCTGCAGATTCGTCTGGTTGGAATCCATTAGCTAGTGCTATAAATAGTGCAATATCTAGTTTAGGTGATTCGCTGACAAATGCTCTTTCTGGCATGGGAACCTACATCGGTGATATATTTACTGCCTTTGTAAGTCCTAAGGCTGGTGCAAGAAGAGCAATTGTTTCTAATGCTAGAAACTTAGGTACGGAAAATTCAAGAAAAAATCAGGAATACTATAGGAATGTAAATAGATTTACTGCAGTCAATGTATGGGATGGCGATAAAGCAAATGGTTGGGCAGTAAATGCTGGAGACGCAGCAAATGAATTAGTAGGAGAAGATTATTACGATACTGCGAATCATAGATACCTGAAGGGTGGTAGGAGATATGCACTCTTGGAGAATGCTCTAGAAGGTAATAAGTTAAGAAATACAGCTGGTTCTCAAATTAGCCAAGGTCGAGACTTGTTAGGTGCTATTAATAATGCGAAAACACATGGTAGAATAGATACTGCTAGATTTGCAAGTGGTGTATCTAGACTCTATGAAGCAGCTAAGGAAAATGAAAATGGTGTAGTAGTTGACCAGGAATTTGTAAATACACTGGTTGGAGAGAAACTAAAGAGAGACCTTACCTCAACTAGAGACTTAGTACCCGTTAAGATGAAGTATGTCGTATCTGACCTAGATGCTTCAGAATACGGAAATCGAGGTTCAGAGTTATATAAGGAGGCTGCTGGAACTTCAGACGACCTATTAGTTGGAAAAGTTCCATTATTAGGTTGGGGATTAAATGTAGCTACCGCAGGTATACAAAAATTAGGGAATTCACTTGCTACTCACCTTAACTCTAAAAAACTAATATTAGTTCCTGAATCAGATCCTAGACCTGCAGTTACTAAGATTAAGGATGTTTGGGGTGCTAATACAACCGGTGATGTAAAAGACCTAGGAAAACCTGTCAGTACTTATTACCGATTGACTCCAACTGCCATAGAGAAGATAATGCAACACCGCATTAGTAAGGACGCAGATATAGATAACTATGAAACATTCTTACCAGGTGTTGATAAGTTCTTAGTTCGCGCAGGTGGTGGAGAAGCAGCAGTTAATAAAAAATGGAGCGAGAGCCAGAAGAAAAACCTTCAGTTTACTCAAGAGCGTTTTGGAGGTAATCAGCGAGATTATGATATTACAAGCGGTTTTAATGAAATAAGACGTATCGAACTTGCTGAACAAAAACTACGATCTAAAATGGAAAATCATCCATTTATGGGTTATGTTAATCGTGCTGTTAATAATGCAGAAAAACTGGTTAATAAAGGAGTTGAAGGTGTTAATAACGTTGTAAGGTGGTTTGGTACAACAGATCTTGGTAGAAATCTTGCAACTGAGAGAGTTACTAATAAAACTGTTAGAGCTAATGCCCAAAGAATAATGGATTTCCTCATTAATGAGGGTGGATTTACTCCAGATCAAGCGATAGGAATTCTTGGAAACTTGTATATAGAATCAGGCAGATCCCTCAGTCCACGAGCAATAAACCCTAATGATGATGGAAAAAGGTCTGTTGGCCTAGCTCAATGGAGAGACGATCGTGATAAGGCTCTTCAACAATTTGCTTCCAGTCGAGGAAAATCTTGGGATGATTTCGATACTCAGCTAGAGTTTCTTCTATGGGAACTTGGGAACAAAGAAAGAGCTGCAAACAATGCTGTTAGAAAATCGAATAATTTCCAGGAAGCTGCATATGCTTGGAGACTTTTTGAGAGATATGATGGCTGGGATACTGGCGGAAGAACTACGGGCTTGCATAAAGAACGACAGAAGGCCGCCTGGTCTATGTATAATATGCTTAAGAACGATGGATACTTTGAAGGAAAGAGATTAGATATAAACGGCGCTACAAGTAATGACGGCAGTGATCTAATGAATTCAAATATACCAGAAGGCTCTATCTTCATATCTACTGCACGCCCTGGAGCAAATACTTCGGGCGGATACAATTATTATAATTCACTTGGATCGTTCTCTATGCCTTCTACAGCAGCTGCTCCAAGCAATAATGGCTATTACTTACCACTACAGAACAACTCTATGGTTATAACTTCACCTTTTGGTAATCGTGCAGATCCCGTTAATAAAGGTAAAGTACAATTTCATAAAGGTATCGATATTCGAGCTAATAATGAGAATATTTACGCCACAGAGAACGGAGGAAGAGTTGTTAAGGTAAACAATAATGCTGGCTCTGGTGGTGGAAAGTCTGTAACAGTAGAGTATGATCGTGGTAACGGTAATAAAATACAAACCACCTATAGACACTTATCTAGCATTGGTGTACGAGAAGGTGAAGGTGTTCAAGCAGGTCAACAATTAGGTGTATCAGGAAATACTGGTCGTAGATCAACAGCACCACACTTACATTTCGAAGTTAGTACTATAGATAGCAACGGCAATTCACAGAAGGTAGATCCTACTGCATATCTTGCAGATATAAGTCAGGCAGGAGGATTATCTTTGAATATGTCTTACAAAAACGGAAGTGGAGGTATAGTAGTAAATGGTAGTTCTGAATCTATTTTCGAAAATGATACTATTGAACGCCCTTTCGGTAAAGAAGATATCAAAACTGAAAAAGAACTAAAGCAACAAGAGGTAAAATCAGCCGTTGCTAGAGAAGCAATGAGGGTTTGGGAAAAATATCCGGAACTAAAAGAAGCTTTTGATGATTATGATCATTTCGAAAATTATTGGATTACAAAAGGTCCTAGTAAAAGAAAAAAGCTAATGAAAGGCTATATGGCCTATCATAATCATAAAAAAGCTATTGATGCAGACCCGAACCTATCTAAGTTAGGCGTACATCATTTTGCTGAAATATGGGCTAGTAAATCAACAGAACCTTGGGAAGTGATAAATAGAGCTGAACAAGGTCGACAATTTGAAAAGATAGAAGGAGGCGCTGATGCTTTTGCAAAGAAAATAGAAGAACAATCGAAAGACACTCTTTGGATAAGAAATGATTATAAGAGAGGTTCGGACAAAAAATGGAAAGATGAAGTAGATGCTATAGGAGAAAGCGGAGCTTACAAGAGACTTTATAAGGATATTCTAGAGGGAAGAAAAGGCTCTGGTTATGACGATAAGATAGCAGCATCTATTCTATTTGGAGATGATTATAATAAATTACGAGAAGAGCTAAACGATACTAACACAGCTATTACTAATGCAAAGTACAGAGGCATTAATCACGACAAGGAAATTACGAAGAAAGACTTCCTGCAAAAAAAGTTAAGAAATTTTGAACAATCTGCATATAACTATACAACGCTAGCAAATAATGAAAGTAAATCTAAGAGAAAACAACTCTTTTCACAAAATCAAAAAATAGCCCAAATAAAAAACCAAATCTTAAGTTATGAGGAGGAGAGAAAAGCCATTACTGCAAAAGCTGAAAGACAACTACTTAATTGGCCTAACATGACTGCAGAAGAGATTAATGAGCTAGAATTAAATACTGTAGCAGATATTGCTTGGATCAATGATAAGCAGGATAGTCTCCGACAACAACTATATAAGATAATGGATGGGCTAGGTGAAGATCAAGAGGAGTTTAAAATCAAGCTAGAGCAAGAAATTAAATTACAAACAAAGACAGGAGAAGAACTTTGGGGTGAATTTAATAATATTATGGATAGCGGTAAATCTCAGATAGAGGCATTAGGTGAAATGATGCGTGAGTATGGAAAAGAAGTTCTTGAAAAAATGAGAAATGAATTAGCAAAAACTATAACATTCTTCCAAGATCATGAACTTACTGAAAACATGTTCGATCCTAATTATAATCCTACTGCACAATTAACCGCCCTTGAAAAAATACAAGAACAGAAGAAAGCTTTAGTCGAAGAATATGGATCTTGGACAAAAGTTCCAGACGATAAAAGAATTCCACTTGAACTTGCGGAAAAAAATATAAAACAAAACGCTGCAAATGTTCAAGTTACTATTCAAGGTAATCAAGCTCTATCTGAAAATGGATTGGCTGAACCTATAAAAAATGCAGATGAACTCAATACAAAAGCACAGGGAGTAATTAATAAAGTTGATAAGCTCTCTAATAGAAAAACCACTATGGAAATACTTCCAAAAGGTTGGGGAGGAACTGGGTATGATGAAAATTATACAAGTAATAAGCCAGATGAAAAACCAGTCTTTACGTCTAAATATTATAATTCCGGATACATTGATGAGAAAACTGGTAAGATAAATGGTCCTCTGACAGATTCCTCAGGATTTAATAAAAAGAGAAAAACGCCAGTCAAACTATCTAGTGGTAAAACTGTAGGAGGCTATACTGAACCGGGTAATCCACTAACCCCTTCTGGATATGTCCTTCACAAAGATGAGTTTGTAGTTAATTCTAAGTCTCTGAAAAACCCATTGATTAGTGATATCGTCCGAGCAATTGATGTTTATCAGGGAACTAATAAGGACTCAGTTAAGACACCAATCTCTAAAGAATCGATATTAACTGCAGAATCTTCAAAAATTACTGCAATTAACACCGCAGAAACAAACGCTAGGTTAGAGCAGTTAACTCAAGCTGTATTAAATTTAGGAAGAAGTGGAGGAACACCAAAAACTAAAGTTCCTTCTTATACACCATGACAAGTAAAGAAATTAACTATAGCAATGGAGCTGACTTAGGCGATGGAGTTTCTGGTTTCTATTATGATAGCCAGTTGAATCTTGAAACTATGTCAGCTTCTCTTCACCCAAATTCCATCCTAGACAAAGATGGAATAAAATGGATATCTATACCAACAGATGAACAGGAATCTACGGATAATCAAATATACAGTGACACTAGAGTAACAACCAAAACAGAGGAACAATACCCATATAGAGAGAAGCCTATTTGTAAAGCCATAATAAATGAAGAATTTCAAGTATCAATTGCCAATACTTATACGGGTTTTGGTGAAGATTTTATAGGCGGACTCTGGAGTAACCTAAAACCACTTGCACCATATGCCGGCGAAGCTGCAAAGTTCCTTGCAGATATAGCCAATCAAACGGAAAATTACTTTGCCGACAAAGTAGGTGAAGGCAAAAATATGAGCGAAAATGGAAATAAAGCCCTAAGTGCCTTTCTTAGTGTTATGAGGAATGCCTCAAATTTTGCTGGTCAGGCTGGGGATTATTTAAACAGATCATTGGTAGTTCAAGGTAGTAGATTTTCTTATTACAATGGTACTGGTATTGATTTTGGTAATCTGGTTATGAAATTTACAGTATTCTCGGGATTTCATACTGTGGATGAATATGATGGGGAGAATCACAAGGTTATCAAAAAGGTTATTGAGTATAATAGTGTATATAATCAAATTGCTGAAATTCTTCCATATGTAATAGGTGAATTTGTTCCTATAACGGACATAACGAAGAATTCTTCAGAGGAGGTAAAGCAGTTTGTCAGTGAATTCGCATCCTGGCAAATGCCGCCTGGTGGATATGTACCTTACTACAAGGACGTAGATACTGTTCACCCAGGAACGCTAAAACTTAGACTAGGCCCTTACTTTTCAGTAGAAAATCTTGTTATTAAATCCGCTCAGTTTACTTACTCTAAGGCTATGTCAAAAAATCCTACATATAGAGGTGATTCAAAAATATCTAAGGATACTCAAAATTATCTAGTACCATTATCCTGTGAGGTATTATTAAATCTAAGCCCTATTACTAAGCACTCAAGACAATCTCTTGAAAGATATATAAAGGGAACTTCCTCTAGAGGTACTAAGAAAATTTTAGAGGGAAAAATGGAAGATAGTCTTAGTAAAATAGAAGAAAGAACAAACGACATATCTAAGATTAGTAGAATTTAATGTTTACCAAGTCATCTAAAATAAATTCTAGTAGAACAGATTTTTCAAACTATATTGAAGGATTTGATGTATATAATGCGAGGGTCTTTGACTTAATGAAAGAATATGATGACCAGCGTGTTCTCTACAAGATTACAACAAAAAGCTACAGACCTGATCTCATAGCAAAAGATATTTATGGAAGTACTGATTATCTTCCATTTCTTCTGATTGCATGTGCATCAGGTCTTAGTTATTATACAAAAGGAAATACTATCAGTATTTTCCCAAAAGATATTATTGATAAAGTTATTGCCAGGTTAGCATGAGGATAGAAACGTCACATAAAATTTCAGTATTCTTTAGTCCTTGGTTTGGTGAAACTCCAGATGATGCTGGTGATTTTAGTTTTACAAAACTCCACCTATATGAAGAATTAGGTGGTAGTATTGCCTATGGAGACATAGACCTAGTATCTCTAGGTACTGACAGAGCAAACGAGCTCCTACAAAAACAAAGAACCGGGGTAATACAAATTGAACAAGAGGAAAGAGTTTCTTATAATATTCCAGTCTGTATTACAAAAGTATCTATGTATAGTAATTTAATTTCGTTAGGTTTTGTTTGTTGTAAATCAAAAGATTTCTTTTCTAAGAGAAAAACAGATACCTTAGAAATGGATATCTCAAGCGCTATACAGAATCTCTATTCTGGGAATAGTGATATTAGGTGTGAATCTGATGTTCAAGGAAGTTTGAAATTTTATCAACAAATGGAAACTGACTTGAGTCTTTTGACTAGGTTATGTTATTCTTATAAAAAGGACTCTATCTTTGGCCTGGGTTGGAATGGATTAGTTATAAAAGAGACTTTTGGTGAGAAGAATAGTAAAGGGAATAAAGAACCTGACGAAAATATGATTCTCCCATTAGATGCAGAAGTTTTCCAAAAAGAGGAAAGAACTGAAACTTATTATCCGCAAAACTACAAACCCCCAGTTAATGTTTGGGAAGATACTGAAGGAAAAATAGCCATACAGGATTATACTCAGGATGAGCCTATTAATCCAAGGATCATAATGAAGCAGACAGAAAGTGGTATGCAAACTTTAATGATGCACAAGGATTATTACCAAATGCACGAGAATTATACGTACAATACTAATTTTATGGCTACTAAAATGTACTCTTCTATAAAAGTCGTTGATCCAATCGCTATTCCTAAATATATGCTAGGAGATGTAGTAGAAGTAGATAAACAAAGTCTTAAGGCTGATAATCTAAATTGGCCTGTTAAATACTACTTAGTTAAATCAAATGAATTCTTCATATCAATAGACGGTTCTCAATTTGTTGATGAAAATGGTGCTAATTTCTCATGGACATCAACTCTCTTAGGACTAGAGGAAATTGATGGTACAGTTGCTATTGGTAGTGAAGAAGATCCAAGGGATAAAGAAGAAAAATGAAAAAGAATTTTGGAGTAATAAAAAAAGTGATCGACCCGGATTTATTTACAGTTGAAGTAGACATTCCGGGCGAAAATGAAGCGCTTAGAGCTTTTCCAAAAAGAGGAGAAGTGGATGAACCTAGGGTGGGCGATGTCGTCTGGTTAGAGGAAGTTGACCCACTCTATCATTCATATTATCTTTATGAGAAATTGAAGGAAAATAACTTCATCGGAATAAGAGCTCGTGGAAAAGTACTTAGACTTAGTTCAGATGAGATATCAGTTGGCATTTTCGATCCATCTGACGAGTCATGGTATGATAAGCAAGACGGGGCTGATCCAACACCAAAGCCAACATCATGGATCAAGCTAGACAAGGACGGTAACATTGATATTAATGGGGAAAAGGATACTACCATTAATATAAAAGGAAATGTTACTATTAACGTAGATGGAGATGCAAAGATCGACGTAAAAGGTAATGCTGAAACTAACGTAGGTGGAGATTCAAAATTAACTGTCTCAGGGGACACTGAAATTAAATCACCTAATGTGAAGATTAATAGTTCTTCTCAAGTTCAGATTACTGGAGGTGGATCATTTAACATGAGAGGTACTGCATCACCTAGTGTAAATGGACCAATGAATTGTCTTAAAATGTGTGTCTTTAGTGGGGCCGTACATGGCTCAGACACTTGTACAGGAATATAGGAGATTTTATTATGATGACCGCAAGTTCAATGGCAGATCATATAATCAGTAGTATAAATAAAACAACTGACCCTGCCACTGCAAATAATAGCTTTTATAGTGCCCTTTGTAGTTACGTAGAAGCAAATGCAGAAGTATATTATTCCTGGAAAGCAGCACTTACTAGTCCACCTTATTCGGTAGACCCAGTGGTAGTTATAAAACCCACTATTAAGACAAGTGGTACTTTAACTCCATCTGGGGCAACAGATCCTGGGGAGGCCATGAGTATATTTACACAGACATTAAATGCTAATATAGCAACATGGACGATGGTTTGGCCACCGGGTTTTACATTAACTCCTTGTTTTATACTGCCATCGGTTACAATAACTCCATCTGGTGCCACTGATCAGAAATCTGCAATGGAGGCTGTCTGTGCACAAATTATAGCAGGGATATTATTAGCGACCCCTGCAGCTACTGGATCACATGCATCTTTTGTAGGGGCTGCCACTTTTACAAGCATATCTTAATATGAAATACTTACTCAGTACTGGAAGAAGTACTACAAAAATAGAAAAATACATCCTAGACTTAATTAGATTACACATGAGTATTCAGCCAGGAGATATTCCTTTTTCTGATGCGGGTTTCAATTTTATCCTAACCGACGTTAAGAAAGATCAAGCTGCCAGAGAAATTAAGTCTAGGATAACTAGTCTCATTGAAAGAATAGGCTCTAGATTCAAGGGAATTAGTATTAATTTAACCAACTTAGCCATAGTGGATGAGACTAGGGCTGAAGTTACAATAAGTATTGATGATTACAGTGATACTTATTTAATTAACTTATATGATTAATGAAAACAATTCAAGATTACATAGACCGTTATAGCACTGTAGCAAAAAACCTTGGATATAAAGGAGATGGAGTAGATGTATTAATACAGTTATTGGCAAATGCATCTTATATTAGTGAAGTAGAAAATATATCCTATGTAACGGAAGCTTCATTAGAGAAAGCCACTCTCCTTAATTCAAAGATTCAGCATTGTGTAGATAACATGTATTCCGTATTTAGGGGTTCTTGCCCGAGAGTGGTTCTGAACATTAAGCCTACTAAATACCTAACATTGAAACCCTATGATCTCATTATCTCCTCTAATAATTTCAATGTATATTATTTAGGTTATTATACAGAAAAATCAGAGACTGAACCGGGAGGAGAAGACGGTACTGATGAAATCCCTGAGCATGGTATCATCAATGAAATAACAGATACCGAAGGTAATATTATAGATAAAACTAACGAAGAAACTGAAGAAGATACTCCTCCTAGTGAGGGTGATAGCGAAAACGTTACTACTTCTAAAATTACCGGAGCATGGGTTTATAATAAGTCCATAACATTTCCTCCAGCACTAAGCGGCGAAGATGGTGGATATATTGGTACGCAGGTTATTATTGGGTTTATTGCTCCAAAAAGAACAGGAGAAAATCTCTCAATAGAGGTAAATGTTGATGAGAAGAACACTTATTATGCAGATTGTATTGCAAATAATCTCAGCGATGATATGTACATTACAATAGATAATAAGATGATCCCTAGAACTAGAGTATTTGCGGAACATATTCTCGATAATAGAAAAATGTTTGACTTAACTTTACCATCATTCGGTTCGAGAATATACTTTGCTAATTATTATAGAGATTCTCACGGAAGAAATAGTCAATCTGTACAAGGAATCCCAGAGAATACAAAAATTACTGCCCAATACTTCGGGTATTCTACATTAGATGAATACAATGAGCCTGAGTTAAAAAGAGTTCAGCTAAAGGGTGCAGAATTAATTCCTTTTGATGAGGAATTTTTGAGAACAAACAGCTTAACAGAATTAAATACAGGAGTTTGTTATATAGATGCAACCCCAAGAGATGGACTTAATACGATTCACTATAAAGCTAATAGAGATAGATATGTTAGTAGTATTATTAGAAGTAATTCTGATATTGGTGTTGTCCTAGAAGAATGTTACCCAGAAGTAATTAAGACTGGCGGTACGAATTACTTATTTGTGGCTAGTAGTGCAGAATCAAGAAATAGCTCTGTTACTATATTCTACATACCTAAAGTAGAAGAAGTATATTTAACTACGGATCAAATTAGAAAATTTGCCGAAGATTATAGAGCATATTACATTATAACTAGCACTATCACTGTAACTCCTGGAGAGAAATACTATGCATATTTTAATCTCGACTTAGAATTATTTCAGTCAACTAATTCAGATAACTTTGATGAAACTATTGGAGAAGAAATCTTAGTGGACTCATATGAAAAGAAGTTCAACGTTGTGTTTGACGAAGATACTATAAAAGAGATCGAGTCATTAATTAGTAAAGTATCGAACATAAAGAAAATTTCTAATCTATCAGTTACATTTACTGATAGTAGTGGTAGAGAAGTAGATACATCTGGTCTTGACTCAGGTAGGATATATTATATCATAAAATATTCAATTAGAACTACAGTATCTCAAACAATAAATAATATATGAACATATATATCCCAAAATATTTAAGAGAGCGAGTAAAAATAGTTGACCAGCTCTATAACATGATTAGAGAATACTACGACGAATATTCAAAAACAACTGAACCCGATAGTTTCGATCAGTTTAGATTCAGTCGAAAAAATGACTATGTTGTTAGATTCCTGGATTATGTAATTCCACTAAAATACACAACAGCCGAGGTTAATAGAGAAATAGTAAGTGTAGAAGATAAGACTACTAGAGAAACAGCTCTAAATTATCTCAGCAAGTTATTTTATAGTGTAAAGGGGACTTATAAAGTTTTGGACTATCTCATTGACTATAATATCTTAAACGCCGACGATAACTGGTGGGATCTAAATAATTCCAATAGTAACAAAGTTGACATTTCCTATACTGCTAGAAGTATTGATATTAAAGTTGATAAATTGCCTAATGGTTTGGATAGGGAACTTTATTGTGATTACCTAGAAAAATTCTTATGTGCTCTCTTATATTTTGAATTTTTAACAATAAACATAGGCGAAATGAGCTCATCTATGTCAGAAAGAACTGAGGTTCATCTTAATAGAGGACAATCATTTTATCAAGCTTATGAAGTAGATGCAGAGGAGGTAGAATTATGAATGTAACATATCCAGGAGCAACAAATAATATTCCTCGATTTACTACGTTAGATAAAGTGGTATTAACTGAAGATAATTTAGATGATCTAACCCTATACTATGGCAGTGACACTAGTCTATTAGATTTAGATGATTTCAATGAATATGGGTGGGAATTCTTAGTAAAGAAATATAGATATAACTCTTTCTGTCCACTAAACCTACTAACACTTCATGATAAAACAGAAGTAATGGGTTATGACTCTAACTGTATAGAAAACACAAATAAATGCTTTTTCCCCACATTAATTGAAGTAGATGAGGAGGATAGTGATGCTAGTGATCTTATTCAATATTTTGGCACATTATCTGTAGGAAGACAAAAGCTAACCATGATAAGAATTCCTCCAGGATACTCAGATGCTGATATTCAAGATACTACTGATGAAAGTCCGAGCAAAATACACATTTTATTTCAGGGTGATGAGATTAAATATTATAAGATAATTTGGTTTGTCTTAACTCCCGGAGAAAAAAATAAAATAGTTGATATCAATTTATCTTATATATCTTGGGAAATTAGTAATAATCCATTTAGAAATCAGGATAAATACCTTCTTAGGGAGGATGATAGGGTAAATATTATTCATGGTATAGATGTTGTAGAAAATATAGGAACAGAAACTAATCCACATTGGTTAGATCAAAGTTCAGGAACTATTGTTGGCAACAGAGCTGTAACTAGTACACCAATACTGAATCAGATTATAGAAATGTTGGAAGATAATACCTCTTGGGATAAATACGTATCGTACAAAAGAGGACAGACCTGTATCTATAATGGAGAAAATTGGATATCCTTGGAAAACAATAATGTAGGAAATAATCCAAAATTTAGCAACCTATGGTCATTGGAAAGCTTATTCTCTAAGGAGTTCACTATATCTCGAGCTATCGTTACTACGACAAACTTGAGCGGAGAAGAAGTAGACGATTATGGTGAAGTTACTCCAACTACTCTTATAGCAACTACTTCTATTGAAGAGTATGAATTAACGCTATATTGTAGAAATGGTTATGTTCCTTCTCGCATAAGAAATGTACAAACAGATAAAGATATAATACTCTATGACGAAGACGGAACTTCCGATTATTACTGGCAGGCCTATACTTCAGGCAATGGATACTGTAAAGTAACTATACCAACATCTTTTGTAGAACAAGCAGATGAGATTAATGTCGAATTTAGAAAGGCTGATCTTGAATGCTTAAGTTTCTCGGAGAATATTTCCACTGGAGAAAGAGTTCCTATTTCTGGTGATAATAGTTATAAGATAGTGAGAATTGGAGATACATATTCAAATACATTTAATTCTGGTTCAGGCACTATTATTAACGAGGTTATATTAAACTACTTAATAGGTGATGATGTTGTAGTTAAAACCGAAGTTTTCATACCAGATCCTGATAGAGATAATCCAAGTGAATTCAGAGTGGAAAAGATAATTGATTATCCTGCAGAATATCACTTCATATGTAGATATGAAGATACAGACTATTTTACAATTAATATAATTGAGCATAAGGGATTTTTCGTAGATACAATGACTAGGAAAGTTCCAAGAAATTCAACTGACCCAGTGATAATCAATTTTTATCCAGAAGATGGTGATTTAGAAAATACACAGGGAACTGTAGAAATTGGATCAGTAGTAAAACCAATCAGTGAATCTTCTACTATAATAAATAATAAGGTTAGGTTAGAGAAAAATAATTGTTATCAGTTAATTTTCAATAATATAGCTGAAGATTATAATATTAAATTCAATAAGAATGAGAATTAATGATAAGAGTATAAAAGGGTTTTTCCTTTACTCTGATGATGTACAATTTGAAAAGGGCGATTTTGTAGTCGATGGTGGTGTTATTTACACAGCAAAAGTAAATGTCATGGGGAAAAAACCAAGTGATTACAACGAGCTTTACGACATATATTTAGGTGAAAACATTGCTGATCTAGAGGGTAAAGACTTTGCCAATTATATTAAGGGTGCTGGTTCAGACAAGCTAGTCACAGCATATTCTGTTGGCAAGATACTTAACTCTTTTATCTCAGGGTTTGATGAAAAAGGTATCATCAATAACGAAATAACAAAAGATCAGATTGTTTATCTAAGGGATTATTTCGGAGATGAAACAGTTTTGGCAAGAACTAATCCATTAGATGCTGTAATGACTGCGCCTGATCTAAACAACTGTATATTCAAAGTTGATAGACACGTAGTACAAGACCTATTTGGAACATCTCAATTACAGTTCACTAGTAGTTACGTTATTCTCCGACAATATACTTACATGGAGGAAGAAGCTTCTCCAACAGGTCCAGCCTTGTATATTAGAGTACAAGAGTTAATAGATGAAGAGACTGGTCTAACTAAATGGAGGTATTCTACTAGTAATGATAATTTTGATTCTAGCATTGACTGGAATAGCGTCAATGTGAATGAGAATATTCTAGAAACAATTGATGAGATTATAAATTACTATAGGAACAAAGCAATTTCTTTTGAAAAAGAAAAAGCCGCAATGAAAGCGAGCTTTACCTTTGTAGAAGTTCCTTTCTCTTATGGCGCTGTTCAGGGAAATATCTTAACTTTAAATTGTGATGATTTTCCAGGATTTCGAGTAGCACAGAATGAGCTATTAGCAAATTATCCAGTAACCATTACTGTTAATAATCAAGTTCAAGGGTCATCAGTGATTGAGGCAGGATCTTCCACAATTGATTTAGGGCGAATGGCTAATAAAGGAATAACCAACGAAACCTATAGAATCGTCAATGGAGTGAATCTGGATATACAGTTTAACGGAAGTGTCCCAGAATTTACATTTACTACACCTACTGGCTGCTTGATAAGCAATATCTATGCCAGAGTATCAATAGAAGATGCATATCAGATTACTAGTAGTAATTCCATGATGATCGGATTAAATTGTATAAATACAGATGAAGGTTCTAATGCGGTTTATGGAAATACTGGTTCTCGTTATCTTATTCCTATTGGATTACAAAGCATCGATCGTGATACTCTAATGGGTGGTACTCTGGTTTTTAAAGGCGTTCAATCCAGATACTATGGTTATGATAGTAGTGGTTGGAGGGTTGGTGAAGATGAATTTCAGCTATCAATTCCAATTAAGGATATATTTACAATAAATGATTCACAGGTAAATAACCAATCTAATAGTGAATTTATAAACAATTCAGGTGGTGTAGCTGATGGCAAAATGACTTGGGTATCGGCTATTAATGGGCTCAATCGATTTAATGCTCAAATTTTCAGAAGTAAGCGCATGGAGAATAATAGATATCCTAGCTACTTTGAAAATACTCAAGACAAAGAGTATATATGCATTGTTCCTACTAAGTATAATCCTTACGAAACTCCAGATTCTAATATTTATAGGGTTATTCCTGGCGTCTTTAAACTGGAGCCAACGGATGCCCAGAGTTTAGAGGCTGAAGCTATGGAAAAAGTCCCTAACCTCATGTATAAAATGAAATGCGCTATAGTAATTAGTGAAGTATACTGTTTATTATGACAAAGAAGAAAAGACTTACAATAATCTCTCAAGGAAAAAAAGAGAGTGGTTTATACATTAATAATGGAAATATATCTTACATATCAGAGGATGGTATAAAGACACTTAATAATTACCCTAGCAATGAAAAACCACTCTTTTTATCTGAGCTTTCAAAAAGATTAAAGAACAGAAACTGGTGCCTCCCAGATATGAAGACTGTGGGTAGAATAATAGATAAGGTTAGCGGAGGAAGTATTGGTGGAGGAAGAGGAAGACGTCCCTTTTTTAAGACAGTCCCAGTGCTTTCTGTAATAAAAGACGGATTTTCTTATAAAAAGCTCGATACTAAGAGAAATGTAAAAAATCTTTCCCCAGAACAAAACGATGTAGAATTTATAGATACAGCCAATATAGTAGATTATTCTGGAAATTTTAGTTCTGGAGAAGGATTAAGAAAATTATTAGAATTTCAAAAAACTGTTCAAGAAATGAAAGAAGCGGATGGCAAAACTTTCTATAACTCTTCGAAAGTTATAGTAGATTTTTTGAGTAAATCCATTTCTATTGACTTAATGACAGAAGATTCTTATACAAATACAGTAAGTTTATTACCAGTCATAGAAAAGCACAAAACTTCTGGTCTTACTGCAAAAGTAGATCTTAATGTAAGGTATTCAAAAGAGAATGTCATATATAGTAGAGAATTGACTTTCAAAGCTTTTAAGTACGAAGGCTCTACATTTAATACTGAAAGTTTTATTAAAAAACTTAATTCCGATATATTTATAGAATATCTTAATGGGGTTATTAGAGTTATTCCAGAATCTCCGTTAGTAAACGAATGTATTATTAGTAATTGTATTGTAACTTATGGTTGTCTCTAAAATAACGGAACTTCTAGGTACTAAGAGTCTCAGTAGTAGTGATGCATTATTTGTATATAATTCGGAAGCATTCGCTAATAAAGCTATTGTAGCTGCACTAGGTTTTAGTGAAGAAGTAGGAAAGTTGCTTACAGAAGTACCTACAACTAGTACAATAGATGACTTCTATGTTCTTCTAGAAGCTACTGGTGCATTTGAGACTTTACAGAAAGAAGAAACTCCTGAAGGAGAGGCTTCATCTCCCCTGTCATTTATATATAGAAATAATCCTCTCAGCGTAGTTAGTGGTTATGGGTTTAATACGATTATATACCTGAGAGGTCAACAAATTATTGGATTTACAGTTCTCCTAAACCCTATAGGAGCAACTATAACAACTAAGGGACAGTCTTACTACTCGCTTAGTAAAAATTATACTGTAGGTGAGGTTCATATAACAATATCAACAGAGGAAGACAAAGATATTGTTTCAATCAACTCTGAACAACTCACCTTATTTCATAAAGTAGAAAGTCAAGCTAGAATAACGAAACCCATTGGCTTTGCTACTGACCCAACTTATGAAACTAATAGACATAACTATCAGACAAAAATAAACTCTCTACTAAAAAATACCACTCCACATGAAATTTTTACAGATTCTTCTATAATAAGGGGTGAGAAAGGAGAATTAACTTTATCAAAACTCTCAGTAATAAAGGGAATTGTTTTAGATGAAAGATATAAATACCTGACTAATAAGCAGGTTGGATTATATAAAGGCGATATAGTTTTATATCTTTGGAAAAATAAAACCATAGGAAACAATAATACAGAATCTCCTATTACTTATGCTATACTATCTCTTACTAAATCAATGGAAGAAATATCGGGCATATCAGGACTAGATAATTCACCTATAACCTATACTTCAAGTCTAAAAGATTTAACAACAGGAAAGTATGTTTCAAAAAACTGTATGTGTGAGCTTCCCGAATTTAGCGAAGAAGATCCAGTTAGTCGTATTATTGAATTCCAAGGACCTTTTGCTAAAGTTGAATTAAAGTCTGGAGAAACCAGAGTATTTGATATAACTAGGCAAGGAACACCTAGGTATGAAGGTTTTCCTTACAATAAAGGTTGGGTAATAAAAGAAAAATTATTTACTGGCAGAATTATACCAGTCAGTTGGGATAGTAGTACAAACATGTGGGTAAATGGCAATAATAATAGCAGCAATTATTATGAAAATGTTGACTTAATACCTAATACTGCAGATTCTAGAATAAAAGAATATGATATAACTTTCTTAACAGATTTTATACTAGACTCTAAGGGTAAGTTAATAAAAAATACTTCTTGGAAGTCTATGCAAGAAGCTAGAGAAGAATTCCCACAGTTAACCAACACATATGCTGACCTAACCATTGCATTGGGTAAATATGAGGGTGCAAAAGTTGTACAAAGATTAGGTGATTGGATAAAAATATTTTTCCCAGAAGACCAAACGTACTTATATACTAATATGAGAACCTGTGTAAAAATAGGAGCAGAAGAAATTGAACCTATTGTTATTAACAGCAGTTCTATGATGACCGTAGAGGAAAATAAGGATCTAGGTACAGTTACTTACACGCTCTATAGAAATAGTGGTAATTTTATTACAAAAACACTGGCAAAGAGACTATATAGCTGGACCGAAACAACCGACGTAGTTATGAAGAATGACTATATTCATGGAACTTGGGAAATAGTTGAAGCACAGGATTTGATATTTACAATTAATATTGGTAATGTACCAGATTTACCCAAAGTATTGGGTGATGGATTTTTAAATAGATACCGTAGAAATATAGTTCCAATGTCCTTAGAAAATTTTCATATAATTGGGGCAGTTGAAGGTCTTATATTCTATGAACAAGAAAAAAATATAGTTAATCTCTTATGATAGTAAAATTTGAAAATAAATTTAAGGTTGAATTAAAAACACCTGGAAATTCTTTTAAGTTATGTACCTATCGTTTAGGGTGTCGTAGTCAAGCAGATAATGAGAATACAACTGATGATCTCACACACTATTTTCAGTTTGAATCTCTATGGGACCCAGATACTAGAATCCTAAACATGGCTCTAGATTTAAGCTTTCTTAGAAAAGATTCAATTGAGGATATAGATAGAAGACCAGACCTAGAGATAGCTGAAAACTGTAATCACATCGATGTTTATTACTCTGATCTAAATGATAATATCTTAGGATTAGCATTTGAGTTAACAGATTCTGATTCTAATGTTCCGGATAACCTAAATTTGTGTTCATTTGATGCGAAGGTGGCTGATCCTGCTCATTGGAAGAATATGAACTATATTAACTTAAGATTTCCTAAAGATACTAAAGCTAACATAGAAACTCTCGAGATCAACGAAAATACGGATTTCCTAGAACAATTAACATCAACCGAAGGAATAAATACTTTCTTAGTTGAAGGTAATAAAGAGAATGATACTATATTAACTAAAGATTCTTTTGCCAAACATGTTAGAAATGCAATATCAAAAAACAATAACTCTCCAATGTACTTAGATTACTGTGGAGAAAAAGTTTTTGATATAGGAATATATAAATATTACAAAAAAATAGTAATAACATGTATTGGACCTACGAATGTAGATACTTTAGAGGATGGAACAGTAACTTGTAGTGTTAATAACAGATCTTCAGTAGCTATTAAAGGATACTGTTTATTCGATAAATATAAAGTAATTAATAATGAGTATACACTAGTAGGAGTAGATCAAAGAGAAGACTTAGAAAAAACTACATTAATTAGACTAATTAATGGAGTAGAAACTTCGGAAAGAAATGGGATATATATCGATCCAGTTAATAAGCAAATAAAAATAGACGATGTAGAGGGAATAAATAGCGAAATTGATATTGCGGCTAAATTAACTTTCGTTGATAAATTAGGGACAGGTGAGGATCGAGAAATCACATTAATATCTAATGTTGTCAGAATAAACCTATTCTTCTCTTGGTATATAGAATACTTCACCTCTTATACAGAATTGGATGAAGAGGGTTCAAGTCATCCTGTAATATTATTTGATACAGAAAAAGGTAATAAAGGGTGGATAGAAAGTAATTATCCAGGGACAGTTCCTCCAGGTACTATATTAATATATTCTAGTAAGATAATTAATACAGAGACTGGTATAAATATTGTAGCTCATAATCCTGAGAAACAGGGAATTTTTGACGAATACTTTACGATAGAAATATCGGATCAAGGTTTCGATGAATCCGCAGATAAATATATATACTCCGTTGAAATAAGTACTAATAAAGATAATACGAGTGATGTATGGTATCCAATAGATCCTTCTATAGAAGAGTCTGCACTAGTACTAATGGATATTAATATTGGAAATTCTATTCAAGAGGGAGAATTATCTGCACAATTCTACTGTGTTCAAAGAGTAGTTTCGCCACTAACTATAGGAAAAGCCAATGTTACTATAAAAGAAGAGAACAATAGTAGAATCTACACATGGGTAGAGAAGAACATTGAAAGAGTAGATTTCGAAGGTGGATTGGGAATAACATTTTTAGATGGACTATTTGTTTGTAATCCTAAAATAGGTTATGAATGCTGGGAAGCTTCTTTGGACGATGATGCACTCTCCAACATGATCCTCTATAGTGTGAAGAATAACATTGAGACATATGGAGGAAATTCTAAAGAGGATAACGAAATATTTTTCTATACAAGGATAAATTCAAAACAGACTGATAAATATCTAGGTACAGTTACTTTTAGAAGAATAAATAATAAAACTAAAAGTTACGACAAAAATTATTGGCAAGATAGAATTTACGGTGATGAGCTAAATAGCATAATCATACCACTGTGGAGACAGGCTCTGATGTCAGATAGTCTGTGGAGAATAAATAGCGATACTCCTTACTCTTACCTAGACCCAGAAGAAGGAATTTCAAGAAGGTTATACTTATTTAAAAACTCCGAATACCAATCGTTTACGATAGAAAGTACTCAATCACTAGGAATACTTAACGTAACTTTATTAAATTACACAGAGGACGGAGAAACTTCTTCAGGAGAAGAAGGATTACCTTCAAAATTTAATAGTTTCTTCGAATTTGGAGAAGGTGTTCCTGATAGCCAGTATGGTAATATAAGCATTAACTACTCGGAGGATAATAAAGTTGCTACCGTTAGGTTAAAATCTAAAAGTCAAAAAATATATGATTGGGCACCTAAGTGTAGTAATGGTAAACCTATTAGAATAAAAATTTCATATAGTTCACAGGATGAAAATGACCCATTGAACGGTAGGTGTGAAATTTTCTATGCTGTAGTCAGACCATCCTTTATTGGTGCAGAAATGACCTTTAGGGATACGTCAGATTCGGAATATCCTATCCTCGAAGAATATACTTTTCCAGAGACAGGTGGTAATTTACCGACTTTTGTAGTGGGCCCTGTTAATTCATACACAAATTCCTATCCAGAGGGTGATATTGGTGTATTTAACTATTGGATCGTTCTAAAGAAGGACCCAGAAATAACAGTTAAATTCCAAGGAAAACCTGAAGAAGGTTCAGTTACTTACGCATGTAGTCTTATAACGAACCCTCACAAAACAACTTGGGCAACTTCAGGATTCTTAACAGAGATATTAACTAAATCTATTGCATCTACTTCTTTGGCGAGAAATTTAGACGACCTGATTCTTAGAAGAGCCGGAAATTCTTACGACAATATTGTAGACTATTATATTGACTGGATAAATCAAGTATGTGACCATAATATAGCAAGACTTAAATTAACCCTTGGCGGAGCTGCGGAAAGCAAAACCATTAAAGTATCTTATCATGAGGGTGGTCTAAGCAACAATATTATTGACTTACACAATGATTCTTATCTACCACTTAGAGAAATTGGTATTTATAGACTTAACATTAAGTGTGATCATCCATTCAGAGTTACATTGATTGACAATGAAGATGAGAGGAGTATTGTTGGTTTCTATGATTCAGTTAATGATACTATTAAGAAATCTACAATGCTTGATATAAATACTTTTGATAATATTGTAGGATCGGAGGTTGACTTATTATTCTTAGGTTACGAAGATGATGGTTTCTCTAGAGAAAATTCAACTCTGTATTTAAATACTAGAATACAGGTCACTAATTTATATGACAATACATCAGTTAGTTTCAGTACTGAAAGAACATATTATGAAGTAGTGGCAGTAGAGGACAATAATTATGAATGGAGAGAAACATTATTTTCTCAGATAACCCCTACTAATCCCAGAGACTTCTTTATATTCATTCCTTCTGAAACCAATGATATAAATCTTGAGTATACATCGGCCATAGAAACTTATAGGATAGTTAGCCAGTTTAACGGAATTACTTGGACTAAAACAGTAACTAATAAACCAAAATTCTCTAAGGATTTATATTATACTAATATAAACTATTCTATTAGTCAAAATTCTGATAAAGTTATTCCTAGGCATGGATACCTACGACATAACTTAGGTATATCTATAGGTATTATTTCTAATAATGGCACAAGTTATCCTATAAAATGCTTTGGAGGTGTAAACTTAACTTACCAAGGAGACTATTTAGGAGAGAATAAAACTTACTATCTTTTCAAACTGTTGAAAGTACCTACTGCTTTGATAAGTACTTCTTCTATAGATAATACTATACCAGGAGCACTAGTACTACCTTATGCAGGAACTGCAGAAGCTGCACGAGTAGAAGTTACTCTACCTATAAACGGAAATTATAGATTGTTCTTCTTGACTTCAGGATCAGATGTTCCAATCGAGGTAAATAAATCAGGTAATACATCAATTAGTGTACTTGAAAATGAAACCATAACATTTGTAGGTAACGGTAATAATATTTTCCAAGTTAGTATGGGTAATGGCGTAAATACTAGGTCTAATTATATATTCCTAGGTACATTATACGCCACTTCTTATGTAGATAAAAACAATTTTGCATTAGATAAAGACGGACAACCACTTGGTTATACACAGGAAGAAGTCGATAGAATAACGGGTACAGGTACTTCAAATACTATTCCTGTACAATGGGGAACTAGTAACGGAACGGGTGATTATATAACTGGTAACTTCTCTTTAATATCCAGAAATGGTGAAACTAGAGTATATACCATACACAGTTCCGAAACAGATATTGACCCAGATGTAGTGCTTATAGATAATAAATTCCTAAGTGGTTTCAGATATCTACCAAATCTTTTTGAAGGATACAGTGCTAGTTGGAAAAGACTAATCGATCAGGAATTTGCAATAGATGGAAACATACATAATATAAGAAAATACAGTAACAGTGAATACATAGAATTGTTGAGTAATAATAACTATGATTTAAGTAAAAATAGCATTACATTTAAATATCTTAGCTTATTACGAAACAGTACCTCTGGAGGTAGTATTGATAGATCCATTATCTTTAGAGATACTGACTTAACAATTCCAGTTGTACAAGAAAGTTGGGAAAAAGGAATCTTAGGAAGGCGTGTTGATTCATCTCATAATGCGTATACTTATGATAGCCCGATGGGAATTGGTACCGTAGTGAGTAAGAAGCATCTTTTCTTAGGTAGCCAGAATAAGAACGTAGATATCATAGCAACTGCTACAGAAAATCATGTATACCTAGAATTATACCAAGTTCAAATTCCTACTATAACATCAGATAGTACATATGATGTATTAGAAGAAGATGAGAATTGCGTAATCTTAAGAAGCTTGGCTACTGACAGTGATGAACGTTTAACCATAGACTACGATACTGAGCTAGAAGTAGTAAAAACAGTAGAGGAATTTATAGAAGACTCTTCTAATAGAAAAATATATTTGGATATTAAAGTACCTGAAAATAATTCTTTCTATGATTATCAGACTAGTGAAAATGAACATACCACTATTACTGATAAGACGGATGGACCATATGAGATACGAGTAACTGACGGCGGATATAATAGTATTAACTTTAACATTTATGTTAATCCTAAAGGTGGATTAATGATAGGTGCCTATCAAGACATAGAATCAGTTAGTAATGGTGCAGATAGTATTGGAGTAAGTTGTGACAATGTTATAAGCACAGTTCTTTTAAGTGCAACTGGAGATTTGTTCGGTGTAATCGCAAATGTTTCAGATGATTCAAATAATCCAGATAATCAACTTTTTTACCAAGATTATTTCTACATAGCAACTAATGCTACGGATGATATGATACGAAATGGATTCTCTGTTAAAGTTTATAGAGCAATCGATGAAGAAAGTAATCCTATAGAAAACTATGGTCCTTTTTCTAATACACTAATTCGTTATACGGGCTCTGTTACTAGTAACGATAAAGAGATTTATTATTATGATCCTAACTCTTCTAATAGAAGATCTAAATCATATGTAATAATGCCAAACAGGAACGTTAATATAGACTTTTACAGTAACCTAGAATACGAATATGTTGGCGAAGATCCAAATACTCTTGTTAAGGTATTCAAAGTGAAAGTATTTAATGTTGGTGTTTCGAGAATTTGGTCTACCTTCAAAGATGATATATACTCGACAATAGAAGTACCAGAGACGGATGAAGATGGTTATGTTACTACAAGAAAAATTGGAGACAATGAGTACACTAATACTGTAGTAATTGATGGTAAAACTGTTAATAAAAGACAGAAAGTGCTTACTGGAATAGCAGGAACTATAATAGAGATTCAGAAAAGAGGATCTAACACCACTTATCCAATTACAAACGGTACATACGGAATTAGTTTGAGTTTATCTGTTGGTAAAGGAAGAAAGGCGAAAGAGGTTAATTTAATGGGTTATCATGGTCATAGTAATATTCTTTTATCATCTCCTAGAATCTCATACTTGAGCGTAAAAGCATTTGCAGATACAATGTCTGCTCCAGGTATTTATAATCTTCTACCTACACCTATAGTAAATAAATATATTAGGTTTGAGAAAGGATTAAATGAAAGTGGAGCAACAGTAGAAGAACGAGAAGAGTATGATAACTTCTATAAAGAAGGATTTGAAACAGAGTTATCCGCAAATGCGGATGTTTATCAAGAAACAGATTCTAGCGGAGTAATTAGGTATTGCGTAGATATAAATAATACCGTTACTATTAATTATACGGCTAGTAATACTTTTAAAAATAAAATCTTCTCTAAATATGGATTCCTATGTGGATTTATTTTAAGAAAAGCCTCCCGAACAGAATATTTTTACTATGACGGTTATTCTCCTTCAGCAACAGTACCGCCAAAATACAACTTATACAGTGCACAACCTAAAATTTATACGAGAAGTGGTAGTAAGTCTGGAATTATAAGAGAGAGAATACACTATTTTCAAGGAAATGCTAAGTCGGGATTAGTTTTAACGCTATTAAATTCATCTGGAACACCTGGTGACACTTATAAAACAGTAGATGTAACTTCTCAAGGAGTTACCACTGAACATGACCCAGTAACCGTTACTTATGATGAAGGTGAAGCTAGTATCACTAAGAAAGTATATAAGGATTATCTAGAAAACTTGACATTAAGACGAAGGACAAGAAGCGATAACCCAACAACTGCTCCTCTTATAAAGTCCTTTGGCTCTTATGATCAAGGCATAGTATTCAATAGTAAGTTCTTACCTCCAGCTAATCCGGATCGACAAAACATAGATAGATATACATCAGCTATATTCAACGACAATGAAAGTGAAAGTAATATCGAGTATGGTACAGTTTATTTAAGAGATATATTTGAAGAAAGTAGTAATACCAATAGAATATATTCGGAGCAATGTCGACCAGGAATTTTCTTAGATATACCTAAATCAAAGTTTACTATGGTTAGCGATAATATCTATGAATATGTGACTGATGAAATATATCTCAGCGACTACGTTTCTTATTATAAAGATAATGACAATGATGGGGGTGTAATGTATACACCTAAATCTCCAATAAGAATAAAAATACGAATTAAACTATAAATGTTCGATACAATATTTAATAGATTCAAGGACATCTGCAATACGATAGTAACAGTTGAACAGAAGATTGGATTTAGGAGCTTCAGACGTTACATTATAATCCTTGTAGCAGCAGTTGTAGTATTGAAGTTCTCAACTTTTACTAAGTCAACGGTTGAGTTCTTCGTTAATATGGTTGAAGAGTTACATGGAGAAAAAATGAGAATTCGTGACGAACTCATGTCTGAACTTAGACCAATCTTAACTGAGTTCCGTGCTACAACAGAAGCTGACCGAATCCTATATTTTGAATATCATAATTCAGAAGATAATCTTGATGGAATTCCTTTCAAGTTCTTCGACCTTATGATGGGAAATAGTAGATTCGGTGTTCCTGAAGTTCCCGGACCTGTTTATAAAGACGTAGGATCCTCTTTATACACAAATCTCTTTGATGATATAGGGGAAGGTAAAATCTTACACTGTTCTGGGGCAAAAGATATAGAATTTAGACAAACTTATGGTGGTGTCTTTGAATTTATAAATGAGACCGACTACTCTAGGCAACAGGTAATTTTTAGTATTCCTGGGGTAAGAACACCAATAGGATTCATAATTCTAGAATGGATGTCTGACACAATTGATATTAACCTCAGGGAAGAAATATATCCTGCAGTTAATGTATATATACCTAGAATAAATGCTCTCTTAACATCAGCTAAAAATAAACTGTAAAAACTCTGTTGGGAGAACTTTAAACTCTTATTAGGGAAAGAATAGATTGAATGATAACGTCTATTCTTTCCTTTTTATTCTAAAAATATAATATGAAAACTGAAAGAAGAATACAGATTTCAAGGAGTAAGTATATAGAAGAATCCAGAGCAACTGCTATCCTACGCCTGAATAGATACGAATTTAGGAAAGGAGAACTTGTTACTGTCATCTATAAGAAACCTGAAGATTTCATGTCCCGCTTCAATAATCAAATTGATGGGGTGACTATCGTAGGTAATCTGGAGTATGGCAGTAATCCAGGGCTTGGGGCTCTCATAGCCGTTGGTATAGCTAATGGAAAGGGAGAGAAATACTATAGACTTATTAGCGGAGGAGGTGTAGTTAAAGTTAGAGGTGTACTTGAATATCTTGCTGATGTAGCCCTCCTAACAAATGCTATTAACCTAGATGTAGGAGAGGTTTATGTTTGTAAGAGTGATGGAGACGGAAAATGGTATTATGTATACAAGCCAAAAGACTCTGACGAGCGTGTCCTAGAGCCTATTACAGGTGGACCTTATATCTTCCTTGATACAGGAACAGGTTATAGATGGTTTTATAGTGGAGACTTCAATGAAGGTACACAAGACTGTAAACGAGAAGATGATTTCTTAGCAGGAGCAAAGACTCAAAAAATCCTAGAAACGCTCCTAACAAGTAACCTAAAACTAAACTTAGAATCTCTTAGTGGTGATACTATTAATCCTGGAGATGAAGGGAATCCACTAATATTCAAAGCCTCTGCTTCAGATGAAACAAGCGGAGAAAATCTAACGGAAAAATGCAAATTCTACGTTATTGTAGATGGACAAGAAAGAGAAATTACTCTTGATAGTGATGGAAGATTTACTATTCCAGGGAATTTCTTAGGAGAAGATGATACGGATAAAACAATAACTGTTATTGCTAAATATGGTATCGTCGATGATTATTATACTGAAATAAAAAATACATACACTATTTTCAAAGGATTTGAAGTATATTTCTTTAAAGTGGAGAAAGATGAATTACCACCAGGCAATGCATCTTCTTACGAAATAGTTAACAAACTACAGGGAATTGAACCAGTTATTAGGAAAAAAGAAAATATAAGTTGGGATGATATCATTCTAAATTATCAAAGAACTGGTGTTGCATTCCCTTCTATTTTTGGAAATATAAGTCATATCTATGATGATAATGGACTAGATTATATTAGAACCTACACAGCCTATTCAATAACTCTGAATGGAGAAGATTATACTGTATTCATTAAAGATGACCCAGTTCAGATAGATTCATTCTATCAGGAATATAGTTTTGATAGAGCCTCTCAGGATGAAAATGAAGAAGAGCTTAATGTAAACACCTTAAAAGAACTTCTCAATTCATGGAACAGTAGAAATGGAGCACAGGGTCTTCTGATGCTGAATAATTATGGCAGAATTCCCGAAAGAATCTTTGATAATATTAGTATTGAGCAAGCTTTTCCTGTCATAAGGGGATTTGTAGAAGAAGCTCCTACCAGTGGAATGGTAACCGGAGATGTTTATTACCTAACGGGACAGAAAAAGCTCTTTACTGCTACTAGCCCATCTAATGGAGTATTATCAGACCTATCAACAAAAACAATATACTATTATAATGGAAAATTATATATTGTTAATAAATCAGGAGGATTAGGCCCAATTAGTAGTGAATCAGATAATATGACTTCTAGAGTAATTAATAGTATTGTAGATATATTTTAAATTATGGCAGAGGATACAAAATTACAAGGAACGAACATTGCCTCAAGAATTGTACCATTCGATTCTCAGGATACCTTTCCTACCCACGAAGCCTTCTATGGTAGAGGTGGTTATAGAACAGTAGAGGACATTGCAAGCCGAGATGCCATTCCAGAACAACGACTGGAAGAGGGTATGCTTGTGTACTGTAAAAATGACCCTACTGGCGTTCATACTTATAGATATATGGGTATGAAGGAAGGAACTAGTACACGTATTTGGAAAGAATTGAAGCTAGAGGGAACTGGAGTGCCTATCTATACTAATGCCAACGTCGAGGAGATGAGAGAAGCTGGTGTTAACGTAGATGAAATGGATTACATAACTATTCCAGACGACGATGACATTGAGGGTGAGGTAACAAATAAAACTTATGAAACCACACAAAATGGTACTTATGTTGACATTCTATTCAAGGCACTTAGAGCATTACAATCCGAGGTTGCAAAACTTAAAAACTCGTTCCTTTATGGTATTGAGTCTTATAGCGGAACTGATACAGCAATGGCGGCTATAAGTGAAGAACTTGAAGAAGCCATAGCAGAAGAACCTCTTTGGGCAGTAGAAGAAGATGGACTTAGCAGCGTGTATGATTTGTTTGAAGCAGCCCCAGAAGCAATTCCAGCTGAATTTGAAGCAGGAGAGTCTAGTACTGTAGTTGCAACGGAAGATCATACCGGCGGACGATACTACGTTACAATCGACAGCCCTATAAATATTCCAGTCACATGGAATGCGATCGAAAGAAGTGAGATAGGTAAAATAACCGATAGTAAACTATTTCTCTATCTAACTACTACTGGAGAGAATAATGCGGGGCTAAAATACGTTGTACATATTCAAGAGGACAGATTAGATGGAACCTCTAAAGAAATAGACTTCGACCTAAGACCATTAATAACTAGTGGTAGTATTACATCTAGTAGTAAGGTATACAATACTTTAATTGTTATCAGTAGAAAACAAAAAGTAGCTACTTCTGCCAAAACAGATGAGGAGGGAAATATTTTACCACCTACTACCGAATATTATGGAAGTAATTTCATTTGGATAAGTGTATCAGACCCAGTTACAAATTCAACCATAAAGGAGGGATATTGGAAAGATAATACCATTTACGATGATCTTACCCAAGTCGATGAAGATACAGTATTTTACGATGGCATCCTTTCCTTAAGATCTGTTGATTTTTATAGTACTGTAATCTCTAAATTTCACCTCTACTCCAAGTATCAAGATTTCACTAAAGGCGTAATACCTAGTAAACCATCAGATGATACTTGGAAATTTAAAGCTGCCCATATTACTATTAGGTCAGTTGATACTTTTGAAACATTAAAAGAGCTCAAAGATAAATTATTAAATAATGAATTAATATTAGTAGAGAGCTCATATACATTATATATAAAAATAGATAATAAACTTGTTGCTATCGGCAGTCAATCTTCTCCAGGTGGAGGAGGGTCTAGCGAAGACGGAGGTAGTAGCGAAGATGAAGATACTGGTATGACAAAAACAGAAATTATTCAATGGCTAAGTGAAAACGGAATAGTCGTTACAGAAAATGGAGGAGATCTTGTTCTTAATGATGTTGCGGACATAACATTTAAGCATGAGGGTACTGGGAAAACCTTCAAATTTACCGTTAATGAAAACGGTGAACTTGAAAGTCAGGAAATCCCCGATAAAACAATAAGCGAAGATTTAAAAGATTATACTCTCAAGGGAGACATGAATCTTCGAGGTTTTATTGCACAATATAGACTAAGAAGTAATGTCAATCAGACAGGTAATGCTAAACTAAAGAGTGATAGATTAAAAATCGGTTCATTCTATGCACCTCTTAGTGGAGATGTTGTTCATGGATGTACTCACTCATTTATTGAGTTAGAAAATACTTCGGATATAGATATTCCATTGAAAGGAATTTATCTACATGTAACTAAACCCGCGATTAATTCCTCAGGTGACGTAGTCCAAAACATATATAGTCTAGAATTAACAGGTATTATTCCATCTGGAGGAACTTATTTAATAAGAGGCGCAAGACATGCAGAAGATGATGATGCTAATGCTTTTATAAAAGTAAAAACTTACGATCAAGAGTGGTATGTAGACAGCCCTACTGATAGTGATAAGAAAGAATTACTTTCTCTAGAGATATTAGAAGATATTAATTACGGAGCTTCAGGAAATCCATATGGTCACGGTATTTGTCTAACTTATGGAAACTCTGGTTTTACTGGAGGAGATGGTGATAAAGTAGGACCTAGAACACAATTAGTTCGCGGAACTATAGCAAACGAAAAGTTTGACAGTGTTACAATCATTGAATCCGGTGCATTGAAAAACAAAGAGGACTACCCTTATTGCTATCATAAAAACTTCATAGATGGTATATGTTACTATTTTGCAGTAAAATCAGGTAACTCTCCATATTGGGCAATTAATGCTATCGGTAAAAATGACGACAAGAGGACAATGTCTAATGTTATGTATAGAAATATGTTCGAACTTGATCCAGCTAATCAAGCCTATCAAGCATTGAATTCAAAAGATAGTTCAAGAAGAAGATGGGATAAGAACGGAACCGATGTTCAATTACTGGACTTATCTAAAGAATATATTTCTTTCCCAAAAACAGAAGACATCTACCCTTTATCTAAGTTTACTCCAAAAGCTTCTTGGGAACATCGCAATGTATGTACAGATAAATCTAAGCTTGATCCTAACAAACCAAATATGGTAACTTGCTCCTTTGGTATTAATATCTATACCACTAGATGCTTTAACTGGATCTCCTTAGGATATTTTGATGAATACATTTGGATAAAGAAAACGAAGGTTGGAAATAATTCTGTTAATGAGTCATGGAAAAGATTTGAATCTTACAAGGAAATAAGTGAGGAAACAGCTAACGCCAGCACTTATCCACGTAGAAAGGAATTTAACGTGACTGTAAACAATACTATATATGCCAGAATAACTGGAAGATTTCCTGCTGACAATAGTTTCTATACCGCACATAAGGTTATCATTGATATTACAGAAAATCCAGTTAGTACCAACCCAGAGGAGTATACCTATATAGTAGGTAGAGCAGATAAGAACGGTAACCCTGATCCAGAACATACTTCTAGAGAACAAACCTTTACTTTATACCCAACTAGTTATACAACCAAGATCTATCAGATTACTGACCAACAGGGATTTCACTGGATAGAGTATCAAGTCTGGGCAGCAGCTGCAGATAAGCTCAATGAAGTAATAGCAAGCGAAGTAGCAAGTTCCAATATAATACCTATTCTTGTTAATACTGGTGATATGACTCAGAATGGTACTCGTATTAACGAATGGTTCGATTATTATCAGGCTGGTAGAAATCTATTCGATCACCTAGAACAAATGAACTGTGTGGGCAATAATGACCTATGTAACACTGATATAAATGCGCTAGGTACTGGAGATGATGAAGGTAAATCTAACTCCTACTATTTTCATGTATTCTATTGCTATGAAGTAGATGTTACTAATAATATTCCCGTTCCACTATGTTCAGGTAGGAATGATGAATTCGATCCTAAATATATACCATCCCTATATTACTTTGATTCAACTACTGATAGATTTTTAGTTATAAATAGTGAACTTACATCAGCCACTTCAAAGAACTGGTTTAAATTGATTCCTGACAATAATAGTAATACTAAATACATCAATATTTATACAGGTTGGGAATTTGATACTAGTAATCCAGTAGTTCAGCATTACTATGGAGATGATTTTGTCCCTGTGTATAAAATAGTATGGAATATATTAAATGATGCAAGAACTAAAGGGAAAAAGACTATAGCAATCTGTCATGAAATGCCATTTACAGTTATTACCCATGCATCACTTGCCACAGGATCTGGTAATGAATTAGTAGATAGATCAATTAGCTCTTCTAAACTTGTAGGCAGTCACTTAAACCAGATACATGCAAAAGAGTTAAGTAGCTCAGAGGGTAATGGTTATACAATGAAGGGTACTTACTGGTTCAGTAGACTATTAGAATACTTTGACGTTAAATTAGTTATAGGTGGTCATAAGCATACATATGCATGTACTTATCCTATTAGAGAAAACTATAATTACCTAGTAGATGGTAATATGGTAAATAGTTTAACCAATAAGATGGTAATGACGGAAGATACTCTAAAAGAGGATCCAATGATCGTATTCGATGGCCAAACATCATCAAGTATAAAAAGAAATTTAACTAGATTCCCATATATAAAGAAAGATGATTTCGTAAGTCCTACAAATGATTCTAATCACTTCTTCCCTTCTACTAATCTATACTCAGTAGGCGGAGGAGTAGCTTATGTAGAGGACCTTAACGTAAATTCAAATAATTTTGTTGGAGGAAATTTCTATAAGATAGTTCAGGGTCAATTCGTTGCAGCAGACACCTTTACGCAGGGTACAACTTATTACAAAAAGTTGACTGATTTTGATACTTTTGATGGTATTGTATATTTCATGTGTCAAGCTACTGGATATAAACTAAAGTCTAATAAAGAATTGCCATCAATTTTCCAAACCTTCTCAAAAATAATTCCAAAGACAGATAACGCAGCTGGAGGAGATTCACCTAATAACAACCAATTACGTCCAATGTTTGCTAAGATAACGGTACAAAATGGTTCTTACAGTATAACCCTTTGTAGATTAGAAAACATTATGACCGAAAGAGAAGATCAAGGTTATAAATTTACTCAGACTGCATATGGAAAATCAGCTATCAAAATTAGTAATCTAGTAGTTAATTCTACAAATAATTATGGAGATTGGATAGACGAGGACAATACTGACTATTCTACTCCAGAAAGTAGAGTTCTATTTAATAATAGTTATTTTACTGATTAAATTTTATGAAAAGACCTAATAAAAATAGTGCCACAAATGGTAATATCGTTTTCGACGACGATATTACCATGACTGGTACGAATAAAGCGTTTGGGAAAGATCTCCATAGCGCGATGGAGAACCTTTGGTCAAGAACAGCTAAATTAGAAAATTACCTAAAATGGATCTATAAATACGGCGGCGTAGGTGGAACCGGCGGTGGAGGAGAGACTGCTACATCATATACAGTCTATGCAGAACTTAATCATAGGAAAGTTGTAGAGGATCCCACTGCATTTATCAACCTAGGTTCATCAGGTACTTTTCCACTTTTAATAAAAATTTCAAAACCAGGTGGAGCATCTTATAAAGTAAACTGTACTTTTACGGATAATACTGGATCTATTATAAACACTATTAATGAAACATTAAATCTGGATAATAGTTATACGTTAGAAAGAGTTGTAAATATTTCTAAAAATGGTGTATTAAATATAAAAGTTACTGATAGTATCTATAATGAAACTACACCACTCTCCACTAGATATATTACTGATCCATACAGATTTACAGGAGATTTAATAAATAATAGTGGTCGTGCATACTCAAATGAAATTTTTACGTCAGATATATTATCCAATGGACTATATCTAAGACTAAATTACCAGATATCAGTAGCGACTGAAGTATCCTATAAATTAAAAGTAACAACTCCTAAGTTAACTTTTAATAGCGAAGGCTTCACTGCGATGGAAGACTTAATAGTATCCAATACAGAGGAGGGTGACTATATAATTGATATTATACAGTTCCTGAGAAAATTTGATTACGGCCTTACTGAGTCTAACTCAGGTAATTATAGTATTTCTGTCGAACTTCAAACAAAGATAGTTGGAGATCTAGAAACAAATTCTTATACTCCACTAAAGACACCAATCTCTTTTACTATCGTTCCAAAAACACTATACCTACTAGTACAGTCTACTTCAGGTACACTATATCAAACAGAACAAGAACCTGACTCTGTATCTACTGACGATCTATTCTCACCTGGTAGTATAACTTTTAAAGTTAAACCTTATTTTGAAAACGTTATAGGAAAAAGCTGTACTATCGACTATAAATTAGGAGATGAATTCGAATGGCAAACTATTTCAACTAACCTAAGAGATACCCAACAAATAACTATATATTCTACCAGACCTGGAGAGAATAGTATATCATTTGTTCTGAAATACGATAATAAAAAATATCCTACCCAAGAGCAATCCAATGTTGGTGAAGGTACCTACTATTTTTATATAAAAAATTCTACCTTTGATGGAGGCTGGTGGCATCAATTTGAGAAAAATACAGATAGACCTTTCTACGATGACTTAAATCATTACTTCAAAGTAACAGAGTGGTCACCAGAATTTAACCCGTTTAATGCTACGTTCGGTAGAAATCCAATAAAACAAACAGTAAATAAATCTCCTGTAACTTTAACGAATTTAACCTGTCCTACTGGATCCGATGGTTTTAATACAATAGTTAATATAGGTATCGAATATAATACCATAAATGAAGATGGTGCACCAATACTAAAAATAACTGCATATGATGATACTGAATTAACACTTTATCAAAACAGAATTACCCTTGGGGCAAATTCCATTGAAGACGATAGATTATTCATTCCAAAAACAGACTACAGCTCTTTTACTGGATTAAATAATACAGAGGACTATCACTTAATTTCTATTGTAAGTAGGCAAGTAAAGAAGTTAGGAAATACTGATAATCGTGGTAGAGAAGTAATTATTTACATAGATGGAGTCATTGAGGCTTGTTTTAAAACATTCCTTTATAGTCCAGGAACCCCATCAAATAACTTAACCGTAAAGGATATAAGTCTATATAGCGTCAACGCAAACTTCAACTTATTTGATATAGCATACTTCAGTCCAATCGAGTCTAAGGTAAGTACGGAATATTATATTCCAGAAGATGTTACAATTTATCAATATTACTTGAAATATAAGGAAACACTCTTAAGCAAAACACTTACTGAAGAGGAAATTAACTTGCTGACTTACTACGACAATATTGATTTTAATCCAGAAAACGGAGACATTTTCTGTTCTGAGGATGCTATGAATAATATAGCGAGAAACCTCAATGTCCCTGTAATGGCTATTCTAGTAGATGATAATAAAAACGGTAATTATAAAGATTTATTAGGTGGCTATTATCTAGAGTCGAGTACAGAAGAACTTGAAACAAAAGCTACTTTAAAGTGGAGTGGATTAAAGGGAAAAACTTCGTTAACTGATATAAGCTTTCCAAATAGAACCATAAGTAACACAGGTAGTTATATAGACTGGACAAGTAATATCCATTTTTATGTAAAAATACAGGGTTCATCTACAAAGGGATATCATATTAAGAATTACACGCTTACCTTAAAAGATGATGAAAACCTATATATTCCGTTGTTTTCACCAAACTTTAAAAATAACGACACAACTACATTTCTCCCTGAACACTCATTTACTCTAAAAGCCGACGTAGTAGATTCCAGTCACTCTAATAATACTTCTATTGGAAATTTTGTTAATGACATCACTACTAAATTCAAAACAAGCCCTACTTCAGTGGATGATGCCTTCTCTGGATACATAAAAAACTGTTTGACAGGTTTTCCTTTTCTAATTTTCATGAAATTCATCGACCCAAACAAGTCGCCTGATGCTCAAGATGAAAATTACTACTATCATGGAGTATATAATTTTAACTTAGGTAGAGAATCCGAGTATAACCTGGGCTATAAAGATTACAATGTCTTCTGTGATAGTAACGGAAAAAGTATACTAGAAGATGCACCAGATTCTGGTGGATTTTCATTTCACATGGTCACTAAGTCCAGTAGTGTTGTAAAAAATGGAGTAATTACTGCAGAAATTCAAGGAAACAGCTCATTCCTAGACTTTTCACAATTTGATGAATCATTATTGTTCCAGAATGACAGTGTCTCTGACGAAAACGTAACTACCATGTTCGGTAAAATTACAGATGAAAATCCGGACGTATCCTATATCAGAGGAGAAAACCTACAAAATCAAGATGCAAGAAATATCTTACAAAGATTTGTAGAAAAAGTAACCTATGCGGGTGGTTATGTCTTCACTCAGCTAAAGAAAACCTTTAGTGACGATGGGAGTGCAGGAGTCTTATATGGTTACGGATCTAAGCCCCCACAAGGTTATAAAGCAGTTGGTAAGATAAAAGTTTGGAATGAAGATTTAGGTGAAATAGAAGAAAAAACCCTTCCATTAAACCAAGTCCCTAACTATCGACACCAATTTATTAGAACAGTCAGTGGAATTACGCCAAAAGCTGGTTTAACCAGACCAGGTACACTAAATGACCTCATGGATTTGGTTAGAAAAGACGAAAATGATCCTGATGCTGGAATTCCTTTACTAGACTTTAACAGCGTAAGTGAATATTATACTATCTGTATGGCATTTGGTTTGATAGACTCTGTCCAAAAGAATCTTACATTAAAAACATGGACCGCAGATAAGGAGAGCGGACTTGGTACTTTTTATGTAGCATTCTACGACATGGATACTTGCTTAGGAATTGATAATGCTGGAAAGAAAGTGAACTACACTGCATTCTCTGATTATTGGACAAAGAATGAATCAGAATCAGATGGAACAAGTACTAGTGAAACAACCTCAAGTGGAACCGTAAGTTATAAAACAATTACACCAATTTCAGCTACAGTCTACAGAGACTATTCCCCTTCTGGAGGAGAATACTTCGACGTTGCTAGTTCCTACCTATTTGCGATACCTAAATACGCAACTTATATTGCAGGAAAACTTAATCTTAATGCAAGCGATAGTGCGTTTACAGAAAAAATTACAAACTGGCCAAGGCAACTCTGGGAAAAGTGGAGATCGAGAAGAAATCCGTCGGATCATAAAATAGGTTGTCTAGAATCCGCTGACTATTTTATAAAGACTTATTTCTCTAATAACTTAGGATCAGTTGGCATTCCATTGATTAATGCAAATTACAGAGCAAAATATTTAGTTCAATTGTACTATTCAGGTGATACTACAAATTCTAAAGATGAACTTGGTAAGTTTAATGGAACACGCATCGCTAGAGTAAAAGAGTGGTTGAATAATCGTCTTCACCTCCTAGATGCATATTTTAACATAGCAAGAGGTGTAAATAATCCTATAATGTTCTATAGAGAATGTAATGAGGAAATAGATGGAGAAATGCAGACATTCTATAAGTATACTTCTACGGAAGAAGATACTAGCGCAGACCATTATATGTCAGAACCTACTATTTCAGAATACACGTCCGCTACTAACCCAGATGTTTATATAAACTCGGATATTTTTGATAAGCTTTCTCTACAATCAAGTATACCTTTTGTCGTTACTGTACGTGCTAAAGAAAACTCACCTCTTATTATAACATGTGCAAACTGGACGAAGAGATATCTTATTGGTGGTAATAATTATTATCAAATCCCAGTCCCTGTATCAGGAACCCAGGCATATAGATTATTAGGTTCAAAAAACTGGACCTATATGGACAGTATTAATGGATTTCACTTAGATGGTACATTTTATATAAACACTCAATATATAGATCAACTTGTGGGAGATGATAATTCATCAGAGGCGAAAGAACTGACCTTTGATAATAGCGCTACCGATAATATCCTTATGCCTTCATTGAAGACAATCAGTTTAACTAGTCCTAAATATAAAGGTACACTTAAATTAGTTGGTACAAACTATACTAACTTAGGTACAATTGATTTAAGTAATTCTAGAATAGGTTTAAACATGCAAAACACTACTTGTACGGAACTTAATCTATCTAACGTAAATGGGTCAAATAATCAGTATAATATAGTGGATTGTCTAAATCTTTCAAAAATTATAATCGTGAGTGCCTATATGTCCTCGCTAATAATAAAGCCTATTCATCCTGATATTATTACTAAAAACTGTGAAACAAGCTTTGGTAAGGTAACTAGTAGTAATGTAATTAACCTAGCAAATATTACACCTACTACTTCCAATAATCAAAACACTCCTTTTGGAAAAACAGGCTCTGGATTTTATCTAAAAAATACTCATATTCGTGAAATAAATATATCGAATACTAAAATTAATGAAGATAGATCCAGAATAGAGATTGATGGAGACGACACCTTGTATAGCATAACGATTGCAGGATTTTCGGTGGTTGTGATAAAGAATTGTCAGAATCTTAATAAGATAAACATATCCGACCCTGAAGCAGGTATTGGTGGCGATAAGCTGAGAAGACTATGTATTCAAAATTGTGGTAATGCTGGTACAGACTTAACTATAAATTCTACAGAAAGAGGACATCTGAATTTAACGGATTTCTCTGACCTAAACTTTGTGAATTTTAGAGAATGTACCAACATAACTAGCGTTGAGTTTAGCAATACAGGGGTTTATCTGGACTATGACGCTTTCTATTCCGACAGTAATCTAAGTACCATTGATGGAAAAGCCTATATAATAGGTACTACTACCACTGGAACAAGGATCAGACCTACCTTCTATCTTTGTAAAAACTTTAAACTAACGAAAAGTAATGGAACTACTTGCTGTGATTTATTTGTCATAGAACAAGCAGTATCTCTTAATAGTACATTCTCTATCGGAAATAGTATTTCAAAAGAAGGCGAAGGAAAAATAACACGAACTTTGGCTAAAACATTTATAGAAAGAATCCCAACAAATAACAACATTACCGATATAACCAACATGTTTTGTGGAAATAGAATTGAGTATAATGAAACACTATTAGTTAGTGACATAAAATCTACGAAAAACTACATAGACATGTCGGTTTTTAAGAAAGTAACAAACGTAAGTGGGGCTTTTAACTATAATTTGATTAGTGCTTGGCATCCTAAATGGTTCTCATTCGGAGCAGACGTCGATACCATTAATTCCTTTGAAAACTACATGGGTAGAGAGACTTCTACTACAGTTACCACAGTAATGAATGTTTTCTATGATATTATAGAAAAAATTAGAACAATAGGAGCAAATAACGCCAATACCTCTGGATACCAGTATGTTAGATTAAAGATAATCTCGAATAATAAAAGCAATCCTACAGTCATAGACCATTTTAAAGCATCTGACTTCTTCTTCCCAAGTAAAGAAGAAACAACACGTTACCCTACTAAGGTAGAGACCCTACAGCTCATTAGTTTTAGTGGTGATGCTATAGTAGATTTTAGTGGTTTGTTTAGTTACGGACATTGGAATAGTCTAAATACGATCTATAGATTTGAATTTGAAACTACCAATACAAGCGGAAATAGTATTAGAGTAAATAATATTATGGGCTTAGACGGTCTATTCAATCTTGGATATCTTGAAGTAACCTTGCCTCCTTTAGAAGGAGGTATTTTGGACTCTTTTAGAGTAGATTTCGATTCTCCGTTAACAATTACCAGTAGATTGGATGGTTTAACTTATACAGGACAAACTTTTATTGATCTATATGGTTTTGTAGCTTGGGAAAATTACAGAGGCAAGACTGTAGATTTCTTTAGAAGAGAATATACTTCAAGTGGATACTCAGATTGGGATGAGGGTAACTTCACGGTAAGAAAGTACATATCCTACGATAACTTTAAAAGTCTGTGTGGAATACTATTTAACAGTAATTGTAATTGGACCGGATTTAGTAACCTATTTAGAAATTGTATAGTCGTGGCTAGTCCAGATCAGCACGTTGTTATAGAACTTACTGATAAAGATACTAGTGAAGATGATAGTTTAAGCATGACGGGGGTTAAGTCAATTAATTCAATGTTTGATAATTTCCGTATCATCAGAAAACAACCTGGCTACACTATTACAAAGGAAGATTTAGTTGATAGCAATTATTTAGAAAGTGAATACATAGAATTTAACTATGATAGACTATTAGGTATCTTTCCAAGCCTGACAAGTGCTGCTTTTGCGTTTAGAAACGTGAAATTTAAAAGAGCATTGCCAATTGATTTTTGGAGGAAAAGGAAAAAAACAACTGAAGACGTTTATATAAAAATAGATGATAGTGGGTTGGATATATATCAAAGTCCTGATGAAAACTATTTTAATAATGAAGTTTTAGGAAGATATTTTAAAAAAGCCACGCTATACACGTATAGTTATAACCTAGATTTAGAAAACCTACAGAGCTGTTTTTATAATACTAAGTGGTTTTATGGAATAGAAAATGGAGAGACTATTCAGGCTAAAAACTTTAATCCAGAACAACTAAGTGATGTTCCTAAAAACTCAATAGTTATTGATTCTACTGGAGAAGTTATAGATGAGGTTGGCTACTACTATTATAAGTTGGCAAGTGGAAGTAACAATGCCGAAATTGGCGGCACTATTACAAAAATCTATTATTGGACACTTACAAAGCAAGTAAATGGTCTGGAATCATCTACGGAATTCTCTGACATAGCAGAATTAACTCCAGAATCTAATCCTGAGGGTATAGGAGAATATGTAGAAGAGTGTACAATAAACGGATCGGGAGACACTATTAAGAACTACTCAGTATCAAATACTGCTAACGCCATTAGTAGATCCTTCATTGCACCAGATATCCTTTATCCAATAAAACCTAACTGTTCACTTAGAAACACGTTCTATTCAGATGGTTCAGATTCAATGGAGGGATTGATTCCTAGAAATCTATTAAAAAATTCAACTTCACCTAATATTAACGGATTATTGACTAACCAATCCATTATTCCTAGGAAAATAGGCGTTCTTGAACAGACTGACTCGTCAAATCCTCCTAAAGTGGAAAGAGTTAGCTATTATACATTCGTTCCCGAGAACTTTACTCGAATAACATCATTAGAGGGCGCATTTAAGTTTAAAATACTATTACCTAATAGTAGCACAGAAAGTGGTGATACTATTTCATACAGTAAATACTACATATTGCTGAATACTTCTTTTAAGAATAATAGGTCAAGTATTACAGCTTTCAGAAATCCTTTCCCAGAATACTGCATAGATGGTGACAATACAACGGTGGGACTCTGGAGAACTAGTACGAATGGATGGTATAACACTGCGAATACTTCATATGATAAAGTCCTCTACTACGGTTTAATGTATAACCCAGAATACGATACTAATGGTGTTTTGGTAGGAGGTTCGGAAGGTATTGATATTTCAACCAGTGGATTTAGAAATGCAACCTTCGACAATATGTTAACAGCTGGAGGAACGAGTAATAAAGGTAAAGGTACTGTAATAATGAGATACTTAACAGGTTATTTATTTAGTTATAATACAACACTAAACCAAATCAAGAGAGCTGCAACCAGTTCTTCTAGTTCGACTCTTAATCCTATATTTGGTACTTTCTATCATTATCAGTATCAAAATTGTGAAAACTTTACTAACAAAGCACTAATTCTTCCAGGAATAACGGGACAGCCAGGAGCATTTAATAATAGTAACTTTATAGCATTCAGTTATGACTTTTTAGTACATAAATCACAATTACCTCAAGGAAATAAGAATAATTATGACGAGTTTATAAAAAGTTCTGACCCTAATGCAAAAGTCGTACTATATCCTCGAGATTAATCTAACTAAACATTAAGCAATGCCAAGTTATATAGGAACAAATTTCGCATATGATGCCAAAGATTTCCTAGATGACCGTATATCAAAGGCTCGCAGTAAGGCAGACTTGAAGAACTGGGACACTGATGTTCCAGAGGGATTTGAGATCTGTCTCTGCGAGTCCCCTGATACGGGAGGAGTCTGGTATTATTATGATTCAACGAAGAGCTTGGAAGAAACTGGACATTGGATTCCTAGGGTATCTAGTAGCAGTGAGAATTATGTAAGTGATAATCAAGCTGCTAGTATTTCCCTAGTCCAATCCGTAGTTGATTCAAGTCTCTCAGATTTTAAAAGTAAACCAACGATAAAGGATATTAAGGTTATTGGTACTAATCCAGTGGAAGTAGGAAGTACTGGGCCACAACAGAAATTACAATGGGCAATCGAATATTCTAAGCTAACCTGGAGTGCAGATACGTCTGGTACTGTTAGGTGGAAATTAGAGAAAGACGAAAGCTCTGATATACAGCCACAGTCTATTACAATTACAGAAAATGGAGTTGTTGCCGCTACCTTAGCAGAAAATAGTACTAGTTTTGCAACCACTACTTCTCCAAATTATTGGATAAATAATTTTAATCTTAATGGAAGTAGTACGTTAAAGACAGGAGAAGTAAAAAGTTTCACCTATAATGTAAGTTATGTAATAAAAGACCTAGGTATTACACTATCTGGGGGAGCAACCTATTATGTAAGACTTAGAAGATATCGTGGATTAGCTAAGGGAGATAGTTTGAGAGGTATAATAGTAGGAAATACTTATGATTATTACAGTAGTAATGGCCCTTTTGTATATAATGTAAGCAAAAGCAGTGACCTTAATGAAGGATATAGCTCCTGGAATGTAACCTTTAATTGTAATGGTGGATATCACCCTTACTTTCTTATTCCTGTAGCTAATTATGGCAGTGTCATTCCAGAAAATACGAAAATGAATGTTGGTGGTTTTGACATGACTGATTTTACAGTAAAGAGCATCAATATAATTAATCAACATGGAGTAACTAAGCCCTATTACCTACTATACCTAAACAACGAACAGAACGGTACTTTAACAATAAAATATTAATTTATGTTAGTAATTTTAGATCCAGCACACGGAAGCAATGTATCTGGTAAATGTAGTCCAGATAAGAAATTAAGAGAATATCTTTGGTCCAGAGAAATGCTGGGAAGAATAGAGAAAAGATTAAAAGCTGTTGGAATTGATTCTGTCTGGGATTGGACAGGAACAACTGAACCTGGCCTGACAAAGAGATGTACCTTAGCTAATGCTATCGCTAAGAATCACTCTGGTAAATCAATCTTTATCTCTTTTCACGTTAATGCAGCGGGGAGTGATGGAAAATGGCATACAGGCAAAGGATGGGAAATTTATGTTTCCAATAATGCCAGCTCATCTTCCAAAAAGCTTGCTTCATATATAGCAAATGCTGCCAAAGCAACTGGTCTTAAGATAAGAACAGAAGATCCTGGCCGCTTATATAAAGTTGCTAGGTTTACTGTTCTGCAGAAAACTTCCATGCCAGCTGTTTTGGTTGAAAACTTATTCCAGGATAATAAGGAAGAAGTTGATTACCTATTAAGTGAAAAAGGAAAAAATACTCTAACAGAAATAGTAATTAAAGGAGTATGTGATTACTTTGGAGTAGAATATCATGAGTAAAACAATACAAGTTATAAGTCAAGGAGGAGTAGATATTTTTCCTGCTACGGTAGTTGATGGAGTTGGATTTGAGCCCGCTAGGTGTTCATTATCCAAACTCCTCGACACTTATAATGTTTCAACTCTTTGGCCATTGGAGGAAGGTTATTATACAATAGGAACCGCAGTAACAGTTCTAGAGGATAACCTAGAATCTTCTCAAAAGATTCCTGGAACTAAAGTGGGATTCCTAAACTCTAATGGCTCTTATGAAGAGTGGGAATATTTCGGAGGCAACTTTGCATTTACAAATACTAGTGGATGGAAACGAGTAGATTCTATGGTACTACAGGATCTCCTAGATACCGTGTATCCCTTAGAAACTACTATATCAGCATCAATTGACCTCGTTGGAGTAGGGGAATCTTTACAAGGAAGACTCTCTTGGTCTGTTAGTAGAGGAGGAGCTGATGTAAGTGGAGCCGCAGTAAAGAAATTAAATGGTGCCGTAGTAGATGAAACAGATGGAAAAAATTTAACACTCTTCTCTAATACTAATAAGACTGATGCATATACATTTTCTGCCACATATCAGGGAGTTGAAAGTACTAGTACAGTAGAAATAGCTTATGTACACAAAAGCTACGTAGGTTTAATTAATGCAGATATTGAAGAGCCTACCGAAAACCAAGTAACAGGACTAGACAACTATACTATAAAAGACACAAACTTCTCAAGAACATTCCCTAACCTAAATTATCAGAAAGTATGTGCAGCATTTCCCGCATACCTAGGAGATGTAGAGTCTATAAAAGATGCCAATGGATTTGAGTACATTGACTCCTATACTAAAACAACTCTAGACATAGGCGGAATAACTTATAATGTCTATGTCCTAACTAATGCAACGACAATTACAAACTTTACACAAGTATGGCTCTAAAAATAGGTGATAATATAAGTTATCAAGGTAAACAACCCAATTTTTCCAGGGATACATTTACAGAGCTTCAAGAAATGGTAAGATTTCCTGAAACCTCCCTAGATGAAGGCCATATTTCTTTGTGCCTAGAAACTGGAAAACGTTATATCTTCTATTCCACGAATACGATAGATCCTGTTCTTGGAAGATGGAGATTAGTTGTTGACACCGCATTGGACGCCACCTCTGAAAATCCTGTACAAAATAAAGTTATATATCAAAAATTTCAAGACCTAGAAACAAATACCAGCGAATCTCATACTGAGCTAGAACAAAGAGTTATTGATAATGAATTAGTAAATTCTGCCAGCTTAAACAACTTGAATGATAGGCTGAATGATACCGAAGAAGTCTTAACTACTGCAATAAATGAAATTAAGTCGGACTTAGATACAGAATATACGATAAATGGTCATCCCCTGAATGAAAAATCTATAAATCTTACTGCAGAAGATATAGGACTTGGTAATTATGCTGACTATACAAATCCCCTTGACTTACCTATTTCGAGAGCTACACAAGAGGCTCTTACTACAAAAGTTGATAAGGTAGAAGGAAGTAGATTAATTACAGAAACAGAAGCTACTCAACTTGCTAATCACCTAGAAGATACTAATAACCCTCACCAAGTTACAAAAAGTCAACTAGGTCTTGGCAGCTATCCAGAGAATCCACTAGACCTTCCTATTCCAACCGCTACACAAAATGCTCTTAATGATAAACTTCCTAAGACTGCAAAGGTAAACGGTCACACTTTCTCCACCGATTCAATACCAGAGATTACACTAAGTAAAGCTGATGTCGGCCTAGGTAGTGTTAATAATACCGCAGACCTAAATAAACCAGTATCACTTGATACTAGGGCGGCTTTGGATAAAAAAGTTGATAAGGTAGAAGGTAGTAGATTATTAACCAGTGAAGAAGCTGAAATAATAGCTGGAATAGAAGATAACGAAAAAGTTACTGCTGCAGCATTAATCGACTTAGAAAATAGGAAAGTTGATAAGGTAGACGGGGGTAGATTAATTAATGAAGAGGAAATAGCTAAGATAGCAGGTTTAGCTAAAAAAGAGAAAGTAATTGCTGCCGCTTTGGTTGACCTAGAAGAGAAAAAAGTTGATAAAGTCGAGGGAAGTAGACTTATTAATGAAGACGAAATAGAAGAAATCGCCGGAATTAAGGATACTGAAAAAGTTGTAGCAAATGCAATCCTAGACCTTAATGAAAGACTAGTTGCTCAGGAAAGAATTCTACCCATTACACACGAAATGATAGATTATATGATGCTATGAAACTAATAGGCGCTGGTTTAAAAGTAACAAGTCCCGCTGGATTATGGGAATATCCACAATTAATTGGGGCTTCTGTTAAGATTGCAAGTAAGTCTGTAAGTAGTGGATTCTTTGCTGTAGATTCAGAGGATATCTATACAATAAAAGAAATTGGTTTTAGAATATCTAAGTATGGTAAATCCTATACAGTGGTTACATTAAATGAACTACCTGGAAAAGAATTTGCTTGGAAAGACTTAGAAATAATAGGTCTCCCATTCTGTATATACTGTCCCGCCATTTGTGGAGGATTTTGCTGTGGAGGAGCTATCTGTGGCTATAACATAGGTAACATCCCAGGAGAACACGAAATTAATGTTGCCGATTATGACAACTTTGAGAGAGTTAATGAAGGTGGATATATGTATAGAATCTATGGATATGGAGACAGCGGTGTAAAAAATAAAGAATAAATAGGTGTATCTCCAATAAAAGGGGATACACCTCTCCTAAGAAATATTAAACATGAAGACTTATCAGAAAACAAAGTGGGTGGATAATAAGACACCAGTTAATGCTAAGAACCTAAATAAAATAGAAGATGCTATTAGTGACCTATATGACTCTATGGGTAACGGAAATGCCGTACAGTCACAGACAGTAAAGAAACTAGAATGGGTTACAGGAACAGTAGAAGAACCTGAAGATAATGTCCTCTATTTTATTTTATCAGAAGAAACAGGAAAACTATCTTCAATCCAAATCGGATCGAACACAATATATACGGTTGAATAATGGCAAATACAGAATACAGATTAGACTATGAAGGACTTTCCTACTTTTGGAATAAACTGAAAACTTATATCGGTGATCAGACTGGAGAACTAGAAGCTGCACTGGAGGATACTCTTGAAGCTATCAATACGTTAAAGTCTGGGGTAGAAACACATGAAAATACTGATACAGTAATTGCTTCTCTGACACCAAATGTTTTACATACCTGGGGAGAAATTACCTCATTAACAATACAAGCATTAGCTACTCCTACGGACAACACTAGATATAATGAATATATGATACAGTTTTCCAGTGGCTCTACCGCAACCGTTCTCGACTTTCCACCAACATTAACGTGGCTGGGAGGAGTACAACCTACTACGAGAGCAGGAAAAACATATCAAATTAGTATAGTAAATAACTTAGCCGTAATGGGAGAATTTTAATTATGAAAAATTTTAACAGCTATAGAGGAGGGGGGGAAATTTAAATCCCTATAATAGTCATTCCCTAGAAGGGAGGACTATATGAGCGAGTTTAGAAGAAGATTGTTAGCGGCAAATGCACCTTATAGGCTCATAGACTATATCGTTAATAGCAATCAGAGCTCACGAATAATTACTAACTGTGCGCCATTAGACGACAATAACTATAAGTTTGAAGTTGATTGTTATGTAGAAGCAAGAGATACAAGCAGAGAATGGGGTATGATTTTTGCCAATGCTGGTAATGATACAGTAAATAAAAAGTGGCGCGTAAATTTTAATAATAGTAATAATATGTTAAGAGCATTACTAAATTCAAATTCTAGTCAAAATGTATATATTAGTAATGGCACCAGTTATGTAGGAAAAAGACTGTTTATCACATTAACATCAACACAATTTAAGGTAAATAATCAAATAGCAAATGCATCTGGTAATAAAGGTGGAACTTGGATTGCAGATAATTTTATGCAAATAAATGAAGATACAACCAATGCTCCTATAATAAGATACTATGCTATAAATGCATATTATAACAATAATCTCATTCACCAATATAAACCTTGCATTACATCTAATGGTATATATACAATGGTTGATGTAATAAATAATTATATATGTGAAGTTAACGGTAATGCTTGGAGCGGTAATTAAACTCATACACCCTCAATAGGCTTAACATTAATTAAAAGCGATTTATTATAAATAATAACAATAAAATGATTGGAAATTATAAAATAGACTTATCCAATGAACATCAGCCAGAGATACAATTAATAGGTACCTCAGGTAAATATAATACCTGGCGAATATACTTCTTAGTAGAAGAACTTGAGCCTAGAGTAGAGACAAAGACCGTCTATGAAGAGGTTCATACAGGTATACCGGAGCCAGAACCAAATGTTGATTCATCTTTTGACGGTTCAGAGGATAAAACAGTTGTATCATCATCTTGGGACTTAGGAGAAACTCATACAGTATCAAGAGTTATTGAATATACTGTAAGAACATTTAAGGCTAAGTATGTTGATGTAGAAAAACACATTAGCATAACAAATCCAGACCCAGTTGAACTCCTGAAGGAAGTCATGTTTGCCCAAATTGATGTATATGATAAGAGTGAAGAAGTAAATAGTTTCTTCCTAAATGGGGCTAAAGTTTGGCTAGATAAAGATACTAGGGTTGGTCTCATGAATAGTATTTCTATTCAGAAACAGATGGGAATGGAAAGTACCACACTTTGGCTTAATACAACGCCCTTCACATTAAATTGTGCCCTAGCATTACAATTACTAGGGGCCTTAGAAATATATGCTTGTGAATGTTTCAATAAAACCGCAGAGCATAAACTAGGAGTACAACTATTAAGTACCTTGGATGAAGTTGCTTCTTATGATTTCAAACAAGGTTACCCAGAAAAATTAAACTTAACAGTATGATAACTACAATAGCCTCCTTTATTATATTTATCCTATATATAATTTATATCTTATTGAAGGCTAAAGAAATTCCTATTTCAGTATCCAGAACATACTATTACTTAACATGGAAACCAGCTTTTACTCTCATAATATGGCTCGTTGGTCTATTACTCCTCCCAGAATTTATGGATGCAGCTAAAAATGCTCCCACACAGGTTATACCATTTGCTACTATATTCGGAGTATTCCTAGTGGGTGCTTCTCCACAAATTCTAGAGGATAAAGCAGAAAAACAAGTACATATGATAGGGGCTGGCCTAGCAGGAATATTCTCCCAACTATGGGTTATGTTATATGGAAACCAATTATTTCTATTTGATTGGATATTACCTGGGGCGATACTATTCTGGACACTTGGGAAGAAAAAAACTAATAACCTAGAGGAAGAATTAGATAAATTTAAATTCACCTTCTGGGTTGAATTAATATGTTTCATTAATATTTACCTCAGCTTATTATGTTAAATAAAATATTAGATTTTCTTGGAACTATTCCACAGAGTAAAATTCTACATTTTACTGCAGGATTGATAATATTTCTCATTGTATATGGAATAGGAAATCTCTTGGGTTTTATAAATATAAACCACGCTAGAGTTATAGCCCTAGTATCAGTAGTTATAATAGGAACCTGGAAAGATTGGTACTATGATAAGAAATTTGGGAGAAAGTCAGATTGTTGTGAAATGACAGCTACCGATATTGGTGGTTTTGCCGGATTAATAATTAGTTATCTCTTGTAAAAATTACTTGGGTAATCCTAGGGAAATTACTCTGGGATTACCTTAATTCCTTACGTGTGTATTATAAAATTTCAAGAAACATGAAAACAGAAAAATTATTAATTGTACCAGATGTTCATGGAAGAACGTTTTGGAAAGAACCAGTTTACAAGTGGAATGGAGACATCGTATTTCTTGGTGATTATCTGGACCCTTATCCAGACGAAGATATCAGCTTCAATACTGCTCTTCGTGGATTAAGAGATATAATTGAATTAAAAGAAGCAAATCCGAGTAGAATTACGCTTCTCTTAGGAAATCACGATATTCATTACATCTGGGAAGAAGCTCCAGTCAGCACAAGATTTTCGAGAATGTTCGAAGACGAAGTAGCTACACTATTCAATGATTATCGTCCAGATTTTCAAGTAGCGAAGATGATTGAACAGGACGGCAAATTCTTTCTCCTTACTCATGCTGGTCTAGTCAAGGGCTGGTTTGATCAGAATGAATTGACTGTACCTGAGAAGACCGAGATAGAAGATATGCTAAATAGGATGGCAGAGACTAGTAAGGGAAAAGCGATGCTCAGTCAAGTAGGTTATAGTAGATGGGGAGACTCTCCGTTTGGAGGACCAATGTGGGCAGATTTCTTTGAAGATCACCTGGATTATCCTATCATACCTGATATATATCAGATTGTAGGTCATACGGGTAGTGTTTATGGATATGACGAACAGGCTTGTATGAAAAAGAACATTGCCTGCATTGACAGGAGAAAAGCGTATATATTAGAAGGAGGAAAATTAAAAAATGCTACTGGAGAAAACTGAAGGATGTGTATGTTGGGGTAGGTACGTAGATGATAAATCCCTCGAAGACTTATCAGAAGAAGAGAAAAATAATTTACTTCAAGTCTTAAAAGATCAATTAACTTTAAGCGACTTAGATGAAATATTTGACTTAGTCTTAGATAATCATTATACAGATTACGAATCCGACGACAAACCATGTGAATGCTGCGGAGATTACGTATGCACATGGAAACTTGAAATAAAAAACCTAGGGAATTAATCCCTAGGTAATTTTTTTAATCTTCCTTTAACATAAATAATCATTCCGTCATTTTCGGCTAAACTATCTCTCTTTTCAATAAATTTTGTAGGTAAATTAGAAATAGTTCCCAAGAACTTCGGACAATAGCACTGAAGAAATCTTATAAGTGGTGGAGTATACTCATTCACTTCCCTACCCACATCATGAATATACATAGACAATGCACAACCAGTATATCTCGACATAGGGAATTGAAAATCTATATAAGGTAAATGCTCCTTACCACCAGTAACTTCACTTTTGTAATAAATCCTATCAGTACAACAACTAGTTATAGTATTTTCCGCAATATTAATAACAATTGGTTTCTCTATCGTACTATGGGGCATGAAGAGCAATAACTTGAAATTAAGCTTATGAATAGAAACATAAAATTCTGAGTTCTTATCAGAGATTATAGTAGCGCCTAATTTAATTATCCTCATCAAGATATCATCGGTTGAAACTGCAATTCTATCTTCTGTAAGAAGAAACCAATCCATCGATTCTAAGAATTTCTCTAATCCTAATATATCATTATCAGTTAACTTACGACTAACTACATATGTCTTTTCTATTTTAGCCAAGTTTACCCTACTTAACATATTCTTACACATATGTAGAGAATAAGTAACACTAACCTTAAATGACGAACTCATTGCAACCTCCTCTAAAATATATTCTAAACTGTTCTGGAATTATAGGAGAATGTGCTAGGATTACATTATAACACTTACTCTTCAAGAAATTAGGACATACCTTATATAGCATACTCAGTATACCTAAGCAGGTAAAACTATACTTTTCCCTTATTTGATTATAATCAGAGTAACCATCAACAAAATAATACTCTGCTTTTACACCACTATCAATTCCAGTATGATGTAGGAACCAATAATCACCAAAGCCGTCATCCTTAAAAAATACTCTGGGAAATTGTTCCTTATACCCTTCAGTGTCTAAGTACCAGATATCTGAAAGTATATCATCTAGGAGACTAACTTCTGGAGTAACATAATATGTTTTTGTAGAAGTCAGGAATATAAAATTCCCTGGCATCCAGTCAAGCCGATTAGCCTGACATAACCAATCATCCACATTTATCGCCACTTTATCATCCTTGTAGATAAACCACTTGATATCTTTAGATGTTAAGTGCTCCGTTAACTTAAATATATCTTGGAACTCAGTATTATAAAATGCAGTAGTTACAAAATATACTTCCTGAATATCTGCCAAAAGTAATTCTATCATAGTTCTATTTCTTCTCCATCAAATATCGCTTCTACATCCTTTGTGAAGATTTCTTGACTTAATCCAAACAAAGAGGCCGTCAATCTTGATGCTATATAAGCATAATCATCTGGCAATTCATCTGAATTTAAGTCCTGGTGCCTACATATAACTTGTTTAGTATACCCATCACCTACTTCCATAAAAGATCGTATCTTAAAATGTTCATCATTGAACAAAGAAACATTTCTTGATGGCACAGATACATAGGTCTTTTCCATCTTAGAAAAATCTGACATAACATGGATTTCTTCAACACTGCTTTTAGGATCCTCTTTATGAATTAAATCATAAAGATTTTTCCAAATGTGTTCACCCTGATAATATTTTCCACTAACCCCAATAACTAATTGAATAGGTCCACATATATTCCAAATATACCTGGACTTTTCAGAAAGTGAACTGATTAATTTATAGTTTCTTAACCGAGTAATATCACTTGCTGTAATAGCAACTCTATCACTCTTACTCAAGAACCACCTAACACCGACAAGATCAAGTGCATCACACCTGTAAGTTAATGCGCCATAATCTCTGTATCTTTGGAGTAAGAAATAAGTTTCTATCTCTTCTTTTGCTTTAAAGTTTATCATTATCATGATGTAATGGGTTTACTAAATCTAATAATTCAAAGAAATTAAAAATATTTAAAGGTAATGAACTGGCAGGAATCGTGATTAGAGGATACGATGATGTATAATCAGCTCTCACAGCAGTATCCGATATCCTATTCTCTAGGTATACTCGATACTCATATAATAACGAGACTTGACAACCAATATAATCCTGTTCCGCAAAAAAGTTATTTATATCAAGATTAGTAGGAACTAACTCTTCCTCTCCATCAGTATTAATTAGGATAAGGTGTCGTATATATACACTTTTAATTAATAAACCCTGAATTATATCTGGAATTATTGCCTTCAACTGTATATAGTGAATCGCAGAAACCATGATAACATCCGGATCATATTCAATTCCACCTGAATAAGGAATACCTAATTTCTCCAATTCCATAGCGAAATTAAACTGGTGTTCATCCTTATCTTTGCCATGAAATCTCATTTCAATAAACGAATTTCTTCTATGTTTATCTAAAATAATTTCTTCTTCCATAGTCTATACCCTTCTCGTCTTTTCATGTACGATTTATAAAACTCAGTGTCTAGTATACCTAATCTATACATACTTAAGAAAGCATAGACATCCATATTTGTCTCTACACTATTAAAAATCGTGTCTGGAGTTATGGCAGCCTTAAGTTCCTGACCAACCTCTCGATATATAACAGTTGCCTTGTTATTACTAATATCTACCCAATAAGAAGTTACTACATTTAGATCTACTATTATAAACTTACCTGTTGCACGATATGCACTAATGAAAAAATCCCAATCTACAACTTCGCTTTCATCATCCTTCAAGTAAAAATGTTCAACTTTTACATCCAAAGGAATTTTCTTATACTCCGGATATATACTACATAACTGTATATAATTAACCATAGATATAACTATAGCATCTGGATTATATACAATTCCGCCTGAATAAGAAATTCCCAATTTCTCTAAGTCCTCTACCAGACCTAATTGCATGACATCTTTACTTTTTCCCGTAAATATAAATCTAATATAGTAAGGCCTTCTAAATTTATCTATAAGGATACTTCCTATAGATTCAGGCATTAATAAGTATTTTTCTGCTCTATCCATTCTTCACCTAAGATATCAAGGTTTAATAAATCTCGATAAACTTTCTCAAATGTTACCCTCATTGAGAATATACGTAAATGGTTGTGAACTTTAATTATCTCAGACTTACGAAAATCATCCTCGTAATACTTAATAATATATCTTCCTGCACATGCTCCCCAAAGATAAACCCTAAAAGTTACTCTAACAGTTTTATTATCCTTAGTTCCAAGTTTAATTGATTGATTAATCTCAATAAAACATTCATCTGCAAAATAATTTCCCAGACTACATGAAAGTCTAAAAGGTATCTCAACATTGTTCACTAGGTCTATCTTACAGTAACTAACATCTACTGTTAAAGCAGGAGAGTTTAAGATCATTAATTTATATTTGGGTAACAGTTCTCTAAGTTGAATATAATTCACCGTAGATAACATAATAGTGTCTGGATCTTCATCAATTCCATTTGAGTACCCAATTCCTAATTTCTCTAAGTCACCTACAAATGAAAGTTGAGCGGGATCTTTACACTCACCACTAAACTTTAGCTTAACATAAGAATTTCTCCTACAATTATCTAGCTGTACCATACATATCTTTCATGTATTATTTCTGAAAATTTATCACATAATACGTCAAATCTCAGAAGATCACTTAAAATAGAAAATGGCAACTCCTCAATATGTTCTGGTAAAATCTGATCAACATATTTTACACCTGTATCACCACCTTTTCTCAGAATATGCTTAGATTTACCCTTACTTAAGTCAATCCAATATGAGTCTATCTCTCCTTCATCACAAATAATATAATTCTGCAATGCTTTGTAACGTTTTAATTTACTTTCCAACTTAAAAGGAACCTCCACGTTATTAATGTAATCGATAGAACAAAACCCTAATATTGAAAAATCACCCCACAACTTCTTCGTACGATGGCATTGAACTAGCTCTCTTATCTGAAGATAATGAACCGTAGATAACATAATAGTATTCGGATCGTAAACAATGCCTCCTGAATAGGGTATACTATACTTTTCTAAGACTCCAGCAAAGTATAGTTGATTTTCCTCCTTCTTAAATTTCAACTTAATATAAGAATTTCTCTTAAACTGATCTATTAACACGTAATTATTATTCCCAACATTAATTGCAGCAGTCATCGTAAACTATCTCGTAATTAAACTTAATAGGTATATCTCTTACACGTCCATTTAAATAATTAGACCCAAGTATATCTAGGTGAACCTTTGCCTGCTCGAACCCAAGCTTGTTATTCTCATTGGCATTAAATTCAGCCAACTTTCGTGTACTTCCTCCTTCATACGAAAAGAAAATATCGTCTGTCAAAGTTATAATAAAATTTTCTTTGATATATTTATAATTAATTATATCTCGAATACTATAATATTCAATTGATCTTATAGATTCATCAGGTAACGATAAATTACGAGTTAGATCTAAAGATAGCTTACCTTTTTGTTGATTTGCTATAACACGTAATAGTCCCTCCTCCGTAGAAGGATAACTTAGGTAACCCTTACCTCTAAAATCTATCAATAACTCCCTATTACACAGGGGTAATGGTAAATTTCCCCAAAGATAAGGATCATCTATGTATTTATGTGTAGGTATTAATATATACTTTTCATCCCTCGATAAACTCCAGGGGAACTGATAAATATCAAACTCTTCTGTAATTGCTATTAACCGAGGATAATTATTTTTAGTTTCAATTGCAAAAAATGACTCTAAAATTTCTTCTCGTTTTAATTCTACTACCATAAATATTATAAATAATTAACATAAATAAGGGAATGAAACCCTTACTACTGTACTATAAATTTCAAGCTATTATGTTAAAATCTACAGAACCAAAGTATTCTTATGGCGATATTTTTATTAAGCCAGCAGTACTTAGTGACGTCAAGCATAGAATTGAATGTCACGCTTACACCAGTGAAGGATCTCTCCCTATTTTTACAGCACCTATGGATACTGTAGTTGGGAAGAACTCCTTTAACATTTGGAAAGAAAATAAGATTATTCCCATTTATCCAAGAACTATTTCTTATTCTGAAAGAATTCGCTTTATGGAAAATGGTGACTGGACTAGTTTTGGGTTAGATGAATTTGTACAACTAACCACAAGCTATAATAAAGAACTGAAAGGAAAGATTCTAATTGAAATGGCTAATGGTCACCTGGAAGATCTTTATAAAATTGCAGGTGAAGCAAAAGAAAAATTTCCTAACCTAACTTTAATGGTAGGAAATATAGGAAATGCTGAAACTTACAACATAGCCTGTGATTGTGAGATTGATTATATCAGACTTGGTATTGGCGGTGGATCGGGATGTATTACTGCGACACAAACTGGTATACATTATCCAATGGCAAGCTTAATACATGAAGCAGCAAGTAGAAAAATGATGAGACTACAAGGTTTTCGTACAAAAATCATAGCCGATGGAGGAATTAGGAGCTATAAAGATATCTGCGTAGCTCTTGCCTTAGGTGCGGATTATGTAATGATTGGCGGATTATTATGCGGATTAAAAGAATCTGAAGCACCAATCATTGAAAACGAAGATGGATCCCTCTCAAAGAAATTCTATGGCATGGCATCTAGAGAAGGACAGACTGCTATGTATGGATCAAAAATAAAAACAGTTGAAGGAAAATCTAAACTTGTACCTATAACAGGAACTATTTCTGGATGGGTTGAGAATGCTACTGATTACATTAGATCTATGATGTCTTATATTGGGGCAAAAAACTTAGAGGAAATATATGAAAAGGCAGAATGTATAATAGGATCACAGGATACGCTCAACCGAATTAATAAGTAACCTCTCAATGCCTTATTAAAAAGTAAACTAGTATTAATTTTAATTAGGAAAAGGTTATGAAAATAGAAGAAAAGAAACTACCGGTTTTTCTCCCGGTTGTACAAAAGAAAGAGAAAAAGACAAGGAAGTTAATTAAACTTCGCCAACTGATGGCGGGTATTAATTACATCGAACTTCCGGGATTTCCGGGATTCGTTCCAACTTATATCGGGGAGATAACCCTCTCATTCAAGGAGGCGTCTTCGATTTTTGGATCGAAAAAATTTCAGTTCAAGATTAATAAAGAAGGAAGGGTAGAGTGTGGATACACCACAGCCGAAGATGTAGAAATGTACCACTACCCAATCAATGAAGGTTTTCGCAAACCAGTAGACATTGACTTGTTTGCGAAAAAAGATGAATTTGAAACCTCCGAATACGAGTTTGATAGTATAACGTCGAACGTATTTCGGAGACATCAAGTAAAGAAGTTTGAAATGCCAGTTAATGTAAAAATTAACGGCTATGTCGAGGAAAAGATCATTATTGTGAAAATCCGTCACAATAACATGATCTAATACCGTACTATAAAGAAGATGTACCCTAAAAAGTACGTCTTTTTTTATTTTATGCAAAAAATCGCGGCTGTCGGTGTGGCATGAATAATGGCCCCTTCGGGGATAAAACTGAAGATATTATATATAATAATATTAAGATAAATGTATTCCATAGGGATCTCTCCTTTCAGTCAAGATCCACTCCAGCTAAAGCTGGGAACTTAAAATTATTTTAATCAATATTTTAACCTAAATTTGGAAATTTATATATATAACCATTAACAGTAGTAAAAATTGCATAAAATTATTTTAATCAATATTTTAACCTAAATTTGGAAATTTATATATATAACCATTAACAGTAGTAAAAATTGCATAAAATTATTTTAATCAATATTTTAACCTAAATTTGGAAATTTATATATATAACCATTAACAGTAGTAAAAATTGCATAAAA